>OJIV01000005.1_pt1 | contig 107727 bp, 109 predicted proteins | sample 1595861 | NCBI WGS metagenome assembly OJIV01 (sample SAMN05416883, study PRJEB24817) | seawater metagenome | isolation source: Sea water | place: Canada:Atlantic | collected 2013-11
CACTGCATATCGTCGGCAGCGTCAGATGTGTATAAGAGACAGGTAAATTTCTCTTCTACAAAAGCAGGTCAAAATTGGGAGGTACTTACGGGATTGCGCTATCGTAATAATGCTTTACTCTTAAATTCTACAGATCTTCAGAGTGATTATAGGCCAGTAAATACAGATGGTCAAATTCTCATGCGTAGAGCGTACGGCGAAAATTGGAGTGTGGAGGTTTTTGGACATTTCGCACACAACAGAATGAACCAAATACCACAGAATAGGAAAACGAGTTTTGGCTCTTTACAAGAAGCCCTTCAACTTACCGTGTATTTCGATGGACAAGAAAAGTTTGGTTACGACACGCAATTCATGGCCGCTAGGCTTAACCAAAGACTCCGTAACGCGAGTAATGGGTACCGTTCTTTCAGCACCACTGCATTCCACACCACGGAAAAAGAAATCACGGATGTTATAGGGTACTATAGGTTAAGTGAACTGAACAATGACCTTGGAAGTGATGACTTTGGAGAAATCGCTCAAGTCAGGGGTGTCGGAGGTTTCCAGGACTTCAGACGAAACTTCTTAGACGCTTACATCATTAACCTGAACTATAATGAGGGTCAGTTTTATGGGAAAAACAGCCTCAAATGGGGAGCCACCGTCCAAGGTGAAAACATCTATGACCGTTATAAGGAATGGCAGCGCATAGACAGTGCCGGTTATAGTTTACCTTACACCCAAAGTACGCTAGACAGTGTTTCTAATGGACGATTGTACAGTACACCCTACAAAGAGTTGGAACTTTTCAGCCATGTATCATCTAGTCAAACTTTGAAAAACTACCGGGCCAAAGCTTTCGTGAATTTCAAAGGGAAAAAAGCCTTTGCAAATGGCGAATGGACCTATAACATTGGGACGAGAATACAGTATTCTGTGCTGAATGAAGAATTTAGGATTAGCCCAAGATTGCGCGTGTTCTATCAGCCCCTTGAGGCTAAGAGATCTTATACGTTCGCCGCAGGACTCTATGATCAATATCCGTTTTACAGAGAAATGAGACGCAAAGACGGAACGTTGAATACTGGTGTCAAGAGCCAAGGCGCACTGCATGTCACTGCCCGATCAGACAAAGAGTTTAAGATGTGGGGACGTCCATTTGTGTGGTCTTTGGAAAGCTACTACAAGAGTCTGAGTAGAGTGAATTTATACGACGTAGAAAATGTACGTATTAGATACAGTGCTCAAAATGATGCGCAAGCAAGAGTCTATGGGTTTGACAGCCGGATCAATGGTGAATTTGTGCAAGGAACAGACAGCTGGTTTACTTTTAGTCTTTTCAATGCACAAGAAAGAGAATTAGATGATGAAGACTGGTTTGCGAGGCCATCAGATACACGTTATAACTTTGCGGTATACTTTCAAGATTACTTGCCAAAAGATCCAAGTGTGAGAATGAGTTTGACACTCATGATCAGTGGAGGATTTCCCTTTGGACCTGATGGCACTGGAGATGGAATAGCGTTACCTGAACAGCGCGTTTTTCGATCTCCCCCATATCGTAGGGCGGATATCGGATTTATCAAAGTGATGAATGGGGATTGGACGGAACAGTTTGATGAAGTATGGATCAGTATTGAGATTTTCAACCTACTACAAGCAAGAAATACAGTCAGTTATTTATGGGTCAGAGATATAAGTGCCCAGGGGCAGTATGCTGTCCCAAATTATATGACCAATCGATTGATTAATCTAAAAATGCACGTAGACTTTTAATTATGAGAATTGTTGAAACCTGGAGTACCAAGCAGTTTAAAACGACCATCTATGCCATGGAGCGCTGGCATTATGTCGAATTTGAAGCCGGCCCCATGAAGCAAGGCTTTAAGTTTATGAAAGACACCCACCCCGCTCCTGCAGATGTGAAGAATGCACTAACGCTTGAGTTCCTTGATGGCGTCTATACCATTTTCAACCAGATGTATGTGAACTTCCGGGACCACAGTGGAAAATAAGTTTAGTCTAATTGAATTTCGTCTTTTATTTGGACAACATTTCTAGGAAGTCGGATTCCATCGATTTCCCTTTATCCTGATTGTACCAATCTTGAGCAAAAAGGGTCCATTCTTTATAGTCAAAAGACGCTTTAGATTTCCATTCATCATGGTGGGCAACAAGTACTGAAGGTCGAGGACCATATGTTCCTAAAACCACTCCTTCTGCGGATACTCTCACCAATTTAGGGATAGACCGTCCACCATTCGTTAAAAATTCATCCATCAGTGTTGTGTGCTCGTCACGCATGATGATCGTTAAAGGAGCCTTTGCGTGTTTAGACCATTTGTTTACAAACGGAAGCATATGGGCGGCATCTCCGCACCATGTCTCGCTAAAAACAAGCCACTGCTCCCCCGGAGTTACGAGGGATGTTAACTCATCTAAATACCCTTGCTCCGGTTGATATAGCTTCTCCCATCTTCTCAGACGCGCTGCACCCAGCTTTGTATAGCCTACATAAGATTCCTTTTGATCGCCAGAGGTTTTACCTTCTTTCGCGTAAGTCTTGTTTAATTCACTGTACTGTTCATAGCTCATGCCCATTGCAACGGCCTTATTTAACGCGTCTGTTAGTTCGGGAATATTCAAAATTAAGATGGGTTTAAAGATTCTTTGTGACCAGCTTCAGTGCTGGTCGTTCAATACACAAATGAGATAGAACTGCAACAACGACAGAGAGGACTATAAAGCAAATAAATTGCGCTAGTGGCTGAATATCTAAAGTCTTTACCCACATCAAAACAGGTATGTGCAAAAGATAAAGAGAATATGATATGGTACCTATGAAACGAAAAGGGGTCCAGGATAAAAAGGCACTCCACCATCCTTCTCTTTTGGATGCCAACAAAAGGAGTCCCCAGAGTATGGCAGCGGGTAGGTAGACTGAAGGATGGGTAAAGTTGGTCGCTAATTGGCCCCAGAAGACAAGAATGGCAAGTGTTACTGGCGCAATGAATTTCGACATTGAATGAGACAGAATTTGTTTAAATCCCTTTGGGGACTGGGTCTCTAAAAAAGCTAGTCCAGTTCCTATTAAGAAGACCGATAAATACCTCAACGTACTGAATCTGGGTAAGTCAAACTGAATATTACATATTACGGTCGCCAGTATACCAGAGATTAAAGTGGTATAAACTGCTGTTTTATTCCATTTAAAGAACCTTGCAAAAACAAAAATAAGCACTGGGCTAAATAGGTAATACTTAAACTCCGTTGGAATAGACCAGAAGATATGATCGCCCCTTCGTAAAGTTACATGCTCCAAAATCTCATTAAGATCCTGTATCACAACTTTTAAACCTATTTCGTTAGCGAATCTAAACACGAACAAGGCCGCTATAAATGGGGGGAATATCCTAAGTACCCTACGCAACAGATAATAGCGCCAGTAGCCTAGGTTACTTCTACCCTGCATCCAAACGGATATTATTTGTTTATCTAGTAGGTAGGCAGAAATGAGAAAGAACAAATACACACCAAGTTTACCTCGCGTTAAAAAACCGCCGGCTATCCACGGTGCTAGTCCTTGATTTGCGGCATGACCAAAAAGTACCAAGAGAACAGCCCAACCTCTCAAACCATCTAAAGACTTATGGTGGTCTTTGCGGTGATCGTGAGGAAAGAAAATACCTTTGAGTGACATCTTTACTTTTTAAAGTCAAGCAATGTTTTGCGAATGATAGCAACACATTCCGTCATTTGTTCCAAAGTCATCACTAAAGGTGGAGCAAATCTGATAATATTCCCATGAGTGGGTTTCGCTAAAAGTCCATTATTTTTCAATGCCATGCAGATGTCCCAAGCAGTAGAACTATCTGGAGTGTCATTAATGATGATTGCGTTTAGAAGTCCCTTTCCTCGAACCTTAGTAATAAGGTCAGTTTCATTAATGATGTTAGTCATTTCCTCCCGGAAGTAATTTCCTAAGGCTCTTGCATGTGGTGCTAAACCTTCATCTTTTACAACTTCTAAAGCGGCCATCGCAACTTCCGCAGCAATAGGGTTACCCCCAAAGGTTGATCCATGCTGGCCGGGCTTTATCACATCCATTACAACGTCGTCTGCTAAGACAGCGCTCACAGGATAAACTCCTCCAGAAAGAGCCTTACCCAGAATTAGCACATCAGGCTTTGCATAGGTAGACTGACGTTCACAAGTATTCCCGCAACTACAATCTCCACAAACGGCTAACATAGATCCTGTACGGGCTATGCCCGTTTGTACTTCATCAGCAATAAAAAGTACATTACGCTCCTTACAAAGTGCCGCTGCTCGAGAAATATAGTTGTCATCTGGCGTGTTTACACCCGCTTCACCCTGTATAGGTTCAACTAAAAAGCCTACTACGTTCTCATTCAATAAAGCAAAATTCAATGCCTCAATATCATTGTAGGGAATGCTAACAAACCCAGAAGTATAGGGTCCGAAATTATCTCGAGCATCGGCGTCATCAGAGAATGAAATAATGGTGGTCGTGCGGCCATGGAAGTTACCCTCGCAAACTACTATTACACCGTTATTTTGAGGAACACCTTTTTTCTCGTATCCCCATTTACGGGCAAGCTTTATAGCTGTTTCTACCGCTTCAGCGCCTGTATTCATGGGAAGAGTCTTTTCAAAACCAAAGGTCTCACTCATATATTTCTCATAAGCTCCTAATTTGCTATTGTAAAAAGCTCTGGATGTTAAGGTCAACTGCTGGGCTTGTGCGATCATCGCACCTACAATTTTTGGATGACAATGACCCTGGTTTACAGCACTATATGCAGATAAGAAATCATAATATTGTCTGCCTTCAACGTCCCAAACATATACGCCTTCACCTTTTTCTAAGACCACAGGTAACGGATGGTAGTTGTGAGCGCCATAGCGCTCTTCTAATTGCATCGAAGATTGTGAAGTAGGTGTCATTTGCTATGATTTTTGTGATTTTCACAAATATAGGCAGCATAGCTCTTCATATTTACACTATTTCTCATAACTTCATCGCTCAAAACATATCTCAATGAAAAAACTTTTACTCTCTCTGGGTATAATTGCCCTAAGCACAGGCTCTGCCTTCGGTCAGTATTACCATACAGCAGCTGCTGGTGGCAATCCAAATAATGTAAATACAGAAGACACTGAGTACCCTGTGGGTAGTGGCTTACCTACAGATTGGACTTCTATTGTCGCCGCTGCGCAAACAGCAGGAACTTATTCCACGGCGCAAACCATTCCATTTACCTTTTTATTTAATGGTAATACGGCTACTACATACCGTGTTTCTAATACAGGTATTCTAACATTTTCTCAGGCTTCATCTCCGGCAAACCACAGTTCTGGAGCTGCTGCATCGATAGCGAGCAGCACGGTACCTGATTCATCCATTTGCATTCTAGGTATCAATGGTAGTGGTTCAAATGATCAGATTGCTCGTAAATCATTTGGAACTGCTCCTAACCGTCAAGAATGGGTGTTTTTTGCCTCTTACAGCGCTACTGGAACCTCAGGAAGTCACTGGACTTATTGGTCTATTGTACTGGAAGAAGGATCTAACAATATTTACATCGTAGATCAGCGCGCTGCTGGTTGGGCAGGTACAGTGAACCTAGGTGTTCGTGCCAACAGCACTACAATGGACAGTATTATGGGTGTTGCAAGTGCTTCAACCAATCTACCTGATCGCACAGATAACACTCATCAAACCTTCGTACAGGGAGTTCAGCCGGATTACGAGATGGCTGGTTCTTCAGTTAACCTTAACCCGTATTTGGCATTAACTGCCTCGCCTTTTTCAGTTAGTGCTGACTTTGTAAATAATGGCGCAGCCACTATTACCAGTGCTACACTGAACCTAAGTGTGAATGGTGGTACAGCCACGACTTCAGCATTGACAGGTATCAGTGTTTCTTCTGGAGCAACAGGAACGTTGACTGCGACTTCAACTTGGAATCCATCGACATCAGGCGTTTATAGTGTGAAAGCTTGGTTGACAGGTCTTAATGGAACCAATGCTGATTCTGACAACTCTAATGACACTGCAATGACCTCGGTTCAAGTGGTACCCGCATTGACCACGAGATATCCATTGTACGAGACCTTTACCTCTTCTACGTGTGCTCCGTGTACACCTGCAAACGCTCAAATGGAAACAGTTTTTGCAGCAAATCCAGGAGAATCAAACTCTATCAAGTACCAGATGAGCTGGCCAGGAGCAGGTGATCCGTACTACTATAGCGAAGGTGGAGATCGTCGTACCTATTACGGTGTGAACTCTGTACCTCGTGTTGAAATAGATGGTGGATGGGATCTGAATGGTAACAGTGTTACACAAACTGTTTTTGACCAATTCCAATCAAACCCTGCTTTTGTAGAGATGACTGCAACCTTTAGCCAATTCTCTAAAACTATAGAAACTAGCGTAAATATCACTCCACTAGCAGATGTGAGCTCGAATAACCTTGCACTTTTTGCAGCTGTCTACTCTAAGGTAGATTATGCAAACGTAGGAACGAATGGTGAGACTGAATTTATTCACGTCGTAAAGAAAATGATGCCTAGCTCAACTGGGCAGTCTATTTCTGCTTTAGTTGCTAATTCATCTGTTTCTCAAACATTAAGTTATACGTTTAACGGAAGTTATATTCTTCCGGCTAATGCTTCAAGTCCTGTGAATCTCTCTACGAACCATACTGTTGAAAGCTTTAGCAACTTGGGTGTTATTCTTTGGATTCAAGATCTAACGACTAAAGAAGTGTTACAGAGTGTAGATGCTACCTATGCGATAGGAACCATTGAAAATGAATTGGCCGCTACTTTGAAGATTTACCCTAACCCTGCTACAGACCGCATTTTTGTTGAAGGTGAGTTTGAAGGTGTTGCTCAGGCAAAACTGATCAGCATGTTGGGTCAAGAAGTTGATGCTTATCAAGGGAGCTTCTCTTCTGGAGAAACTCTTGAAATTTCCACTGGACATTTGGCAGCTGGAACCTACTTGCTTGTAGTGAGCAAAGACGGAACTACACACGCTGAACCAGTAGTGATTAAATAATACTGTCATAGCGAAACTCGCATGTAATTACAAGGGCGGCCCATGGGCCGCCCTTGTTGATTTACAACTATAGATTGTGGTGATTTGAAGTAGTGTTTGCACAATTATTAAATGTACTTTTGCCTCATGGCAAGAAAAACAAAACGTATTCCAAACCTTGAACAGGTAACGCTTACAGATATAGGTAACAAAGGGAAAGCTGTAGGGCGACATAACGAGCGCGTGGTCTTTGTTACTGGCGGTGTACCTGGTGATGTTGTGGATATACAAGTCACTAAAAAACGCAGATCATTTCTAGAAGGAAAAGTAGTTAATATTCACGAATACAGTCCTGATCGGGTAGATCACAAGTGTGCCTACTTTGGCGTATGTGGTGGATGTAAATGGCAAAACTTGTCTTACGACAAGCAGTTGGAATACAAAGAGAAAGAAGTCCGTGAAAATCTAAAGAAAATCGGCCATGTTATTCCTGAAACCTTTCACCCTATTATAGGCAGTAAAAAGCAGTATCTATACCGCAATAAACTGGAATTCAGTTTTACGGATAACAAATGGTTGACCCAGGCTGAACTTGAAAGCGAAGTCCAGTTCACAGAACGTCGTGGTGCAGGATTCCACATTCCTGGTTTCTGGGATAAGGTGCTAGATATAGACGAATGTCATTTGCAACCGGAACCTAGTAATGCGATTCGAAATTTTGTGAGGGACTGGGCTATTGAGCATGACCTTCCTTTCTTTCATGCGCGCAGTCAAGAAGGATGGCTACGTACTATGCTTATTAGGGTCTCTAGCACAGGTGAAGTACTTGTTGTGATTCAGTTTAAGACAGAATTAGAGAACGAGCGCGTTGCCCTTCTCGATGCAATGGCAGAAAAATTCCCAGAGATCACTTCGCTGCAATATGTGATCAACACAAAACAGAATGACACCATTTACGACCAAGACATTATCGCTTATACAGGACAGGACTTCATAGAAGAGGCTATGCCCAAGTATAGTGGTGAAGGTGAATTGCGGTTTAAAATTGGCCCAAAGAGTTTCTACCAGACCAATCCTGATCAAGCCTATGAGCTTTACAAGGTTGCTCTAGACATGGCTAATATTCAGCCGGAAGAATTGGTTTTTGATTTATATACCGGAACGGGAACTATTGCGCTATTTATGGCGGAAAAAGCACGTGAGGTAGTAGGGATAGAATTAATCCCTGAAGCCATAGAAGACGCTAAACTGAATGCTAAAAACAATGGGATAGAGAACGCAACTTTCTATGCTGGTGATATGAAGCATGTATTTACAGAGGCTTTCGTTAAAAAGCATGGCAAACCTGACGTACTCATTACTGATCCACCACGCGATGGTATGCATGGAGATGTGGTCAAATTATTATTAGACCTTGAGGTTCCACGTATGATATACGTAAGCTGTAATTCTGCCACCCAGGCAAGAGATCTTGGGTTGTTTAGTGAAAAGTATGACGTAAAGCAGAGTACTGCGGTGGACATGTTCCCGCAAACCCACCACATAGAAAACGTTGTTGAACTGGTTCTAAAGGCGTAAATTCATACCATGAGCACAAAGACTACACAAATCCTGAATGCCCAGGAGATACAGCATAAGATCCAGCGACTCGCTTGGGAATTATACGACAGGCATAGCAAGGCTGAAAAGCTATATGTAGTGGGTATCCAAGAAAACGGATATTGGCTTGCGGAACAGTTGGTGGAAAAATTATCTGCCATCAGCTCTATTGAAGTAGAGTTGGTTCCCTTGGTGATGCATAAAAAAGCTCCGGTACTTAACGACATGCACATCTCACTTCCAGAACATGCTGAGATTGCCTTAGTAGATGATGTACTCAATAGTGGACGTACATTATTATGGGCGGTGATCAAACTCATGGAGTTCCGTCCGCAACAGCTGAGTACAACCGTTCTTGTTGACCGCAGCCACAAACGCTATCCAGTGAAGGCAGATCTGAAAGGAATAAGCTTAAGTACGACCCTTCAAGAAACGGTTCGTTTAAATATTGAGAATGGATTAGCCGTGAATGTTTACTTGGTGTAGACGACGAAGCACTTTACTTAAATACTTTAAAAACAGGCCAGTACATCCTCCGCGGTGAGCTGGTCTCCTTTTATACGGTAGTTTGCAAGAGAATAATACGGTCTACGCTCAAAAAGGTGCTTGGCAACGAACTCTGCTAGGTCATCTTGATTATTTATGAGCGGTCTTTGTACATCATTTGCCAGTCTCCTTGCCAATTCTACCACACTCACATCTAAATAAACCGTGACCCCCGCACTATTAAGCAGGTCCATGTGGTCATAAAATACTGGGGTTCCGCCACCCACTGCAAGCACGCAGTCCTTGGGCATATTTTCTAATAATAACTTTAGTTGCTGGTGTTCGGTTTTTCTAAAGGCCAATTCACCTTTTTCCTCTATAAATTCAGCAATAGAAGTGCCTAAGGATGATTCAATTCGCTGATCTAAATCAATAAAAGGAATATTTTTAAGCTTAGAAACTGTCTTTCCTAAGCTGGTTTTACCCGAGCCCATATAGCCTAAAAGTATGTATATCATGTACTTAATTCTTAGGCTTAAAGATACACAGGAATGACCGTCTTGAAGTCCGCAGATAAGAATCTAGAAATTTTCTTCTCAAGCCTTGTGAAAAATAAATTCAAACGTATATTTGCACCCCGTAAAGCGGGAATAGGTCGATCTCTTAGCTCAGCTGGTAGAGCAATACACTTTTAATGTATGGGTCCAGGGTTCGAACCCCTGAGGGATCACTTTCAAAGCCTCATCTTTAACTAGATGAGGCTTTTTTTAGTCTTTAATTTATCCACAAAATTCAGTCCGCATTTTAAAATCTGTTTGGTTTTTCATGTTACATTTGCAGCTTCATGCCCAGGTGGTGAAATTGGTAGACACGCTACCTTGAGGGGGTAGTGCGATAACTCGCGTGCAAGTTCGAATCTTGTTCTGGGCACCATTCATTTTCTTTAAGTCTGTTATACCTTTAGGGTATGGCAGACACCCTCAAAAACAACCCTTATTCTCATGAGCAGCTTTCATTCGCCCCACCAAAGGCAATGTTAGTCTATGCCTCATTTTCACAGTCCATTAGTACAATATGGGCAGCGAAAATAGCATGGAAATGGTTTCTCACTCCATACCCCTTCAAGATACCAAAGCGTGAGCTCCCTTTTGAAGCAAGGTTTGGTGCTCCCGAATTATTTACCCATGAGAACGGCTTAAAATTTCCTGTGTATAGATTAGGTACTGGAACCAAGCACTTGTTGCTGGTTCATGGTTGGGCTGGTCGTTTTAGCCAATTCCATATGCTCATGGATTTTATAGAGCAGAAGTATCCAGATCTATTAAAAGAATACACCCTCACCGGTTTCAATGCTCTTGCCCATAGGGGAGCAGAAGGAAAGAGCACCATGATGCCCGAAATCGGAACCTGCATCGCGCAGATTACTTCAAGATACGGTCCGGCAGACCTATTGATAGCACACAGCATAGGTTGTAACGCTGCCATGCACGCAACAGCGCAGAGTGGTGCTGTAATTCATAAACAAGTTCTCATATCCCCACCTGGGAGAATTTCAGACATGGTACGAATTTTTTGTAGCGCACTCGGATTTAATGATAAGGTCAAAGCAAGAATAGTGGTAAACCTCAAACAGGGTTTTGGTGAGAACTTTGATTCATTTAGTGCACCGGAATTGGCCCCTAAAAACACTATACCAACTCTTGTAATTCATGATACTGATGATCGTGACACGCCTATTTCAATGGGGAGAGAGGTTGGTCAGAACATGAACAACGGAACGTATATAGAAACCTCTGGTCTAGGACACAGAAGGATACTCAGAGATGCTAGATTGGCCGAACAGATTTATGATTGGTCTTTTAACGAATCCTGAGAGAACTAGCCTAGAGCTTTAGTGTTATACTTTTATGAAACAGTACATCTTATTTTTTCTTGCGTGCATTACAATCTCTTGCGATGCACAAACAACTCCCGCTGATATGTCCAAAGAAGAAAACCATTTCCCCGTTACGAAAACCGACCAAGAGTGGAAATCCATGCTCACACCAGAGGAGTACTATGTTCTCAGAGAGAAAGGCACCGAAAGACCTTTCACAGGAACGTACAACGTACACTTCGAAGAAGGTATGTATAATTGTAGAGCCTGTGATGCGCCTCTGTTCTCTTCAGATTCGAAATTTGACGGACACTGTGGTTGGCCATCTTTTGACGCCGGTATAGCCTCCGGAGCAGTTATAGAGAAACAGGATAAAACGCTCGGCATGTCACGTACTGAAATCCTTTGTGGTGGATGCGGCGGGCATTTAGGACATGTTTTTAATGATGGACCTACAGCTACAGGGCTGCGTTACTGTGTAAATAGCTTGAGTATTTCATTCGATGACGATACAAAAAAGGAAGGCGAGTAATTATTGTTGTATTCTTATGTCATGACTACAGCCCGATTCTTACTGATTTCCTCCACCCTACTATTCACCTATTCCTGTGATCCTTTATCAGGATACGATGAACATGAATGCTACTGTGGCGTGGTCTCTAACATGGCTGAAATCATCTTACCTAACACCAATACCTCTAACAATCAATTCATTATAACCGCTCAAAACAATTGTAGTGGTAACGAACAAAATCTTGAAGTGATCAGGGCCCTCTACAAACAAACGGAGGTAGGAGACACTGCTTGCTTTGGGGTTTATTGGTAAAGCAATCAAATCCCCATAAATTTCGATAAAGTAGTTGCGAAATTCAATTACAGGTCTATATTTGCACCCGCTAAGGGCAATTAGCTCAGTTGGTTCAGAGCACCTGCCTTACAAGCAGGGGGTCGGGGGTTCGAATCCCTCATTGCCCACCACAGAAAAACCTAGTGTTTAAAAGGCTTCCAAGAGATTGGGAGCCTTTTTTTATGCGCTTTGGTTTTAAATATTACTTTGTTTAACATAATTTCATGGTCTTGTACGCTTAAAAATATTCTTGAATGATATCAAATAAATTAAGGTGCTGGTGGATTGTAGTATCCGTATGTTTTTTGACTTTAAACGCAACCGCTCAAATCACATTTGAGGGGCGATATGAAGATGGAAAACTGGGTAGGCTAGAGATTATTAAGGCCACCTTTCAAACTATAGATGACGATGCAAAAGCCATTATAATGAGGCCTTATAAGAATCCAAAAAGGATTTTAAATGGTGTGAAACTTTTTGCTCTAATCACAACGGATTATACAACTACGAGGTTCTTTCAACAGCATCTCGAACCCTTAGATGTCTATGTCCGAGATGTTCTTTCCTTTCCCAGTTTATTCCCTAATACGCCTGTATTGAGGCGTTGGGGAGGTGGGGTCGATGGTTGGATGTATTCTGGTGTAACTGCCATGTATGCAGCGGGCTTAATTACTGGACATGAAAAAATGCAAGAGGCGGGCTTATTAACGGTGAAGGCTGTAGTGGAATCCTATGTAGTCAGTCATGTTGTATTGAAGACATTAGTAGCCAGGCATCGTCCTGCCCGACCGTTAGGAGATTACACTCAAACGGACCGTGATAGTCAATATCCTTTCGTGAATAGTCCTTTAGACTTCTTTAATTTTCATGTACCATATCTACATTCTGAAGCATACGGGACGGGGTTTCCGTCTTATCACGCTACAATGTTTTTCGCCTTTGCCTCGGTGAACAGTAAAGTGTTTAACAACAGTTGGGTTCCTTATGCCTTAGCTAGTACGGCGTTGTTATATGACATACGCGGTCATAACCATTGGGTGAGTGAATTGGTTGCAGGAGCTGTTATAGGAGAGTTTATTGGGAAAGTGGTCTACCAAAACTATCACAACAAGAGGAGATCAATCCTTACCGGTAAGTCCCGAAAAGCCAGTAAATACACGACCAACTGGAGTGTGAATCAAAGTTTTGGTGTTACCTGTCCGAGCTTTACACTCTCCTGGTAAAACAAGGAGTTGGATCGTTCCGGCATGGGGTTAAAGTATTTCAACAATTGGAATGTCTGCTGCTGCCCAGTCCAAGCCTTTAAGGTCTGGTGCCTTCAACCACTTTAACTTTAAATGCTCTGTGAGCACAGGAGAGCCTTGAAATATTTTACATGTATAGGCGTGCATGATCAATCTAAAATCTGGATAGGTATGGTTGACGGTCAGAAAATGATCTAAGTTTCCAACCTCAATACTTAATTCTTCTTTGAGCTCCCTCACAAGTGCTTGCTCGTGTGACTCACCAGCTTCAATTTTACCTCCTGGAAATTCCCATTTCTTTGAGATATAGGATCTGGAATTTTCCCCACGTTGAACGCAAAAAATAAGGTTATGATCATCTGTTATAACCCCTGCTACCACTTCCATTACCTTCATTTCATGCTATTTTGAATTCTCAAGGTCAGTTAATCCTATTTAGAATCCAAGGTAGATATGTTATTCCTAACTTGTCTGGCCCTAAACACCTCAGAATGCGTACTATCCTCTTCGCTTTGTTACTTACCGTTACCTCAGTGGCACAGACAAATGTGCTATTCATAGGCAACAGCTACACCTCAGCAAATAACCTACAAGGCATGGTTGAAGACGTAGCAAACTCAGCCGGAATAGCTTTAGACGCCACAGCGCAAACGGTGGGTGGTGGAACCCTTTACCAGCATTCCGCAAGTGCAACAACATATGCGGCGATGGGAAATAAAAATTGGGACTATGTTATCTTTCAAGCACAAAGCCAAGAGCCTGCATTCCCAGCTGGACAATTTACCCTTCAGACCCTGCCCTATGCAAATGAATTAGTGGACAGCTGTCGCAGTATAGCCCCATGCGCGCAACCCGTCTTTTTCAGAACATGGGGACGTAAATATGGCGACCAATCCAACTGCATCAATTTCCCACCGCTTTGTACCTATGAGGGTATGGACTCTCTGCTCCACCTTAGATATCGTATGATGTCAGATTCTAACGATGCTTACCTGAGCCCAGTTGGCAGCGTTTGGAGGTACCTTAGGAATACGGATACGACCATAGAGCTCTATACTTCTGATAACTCCCATCCATCGCTCGCCGGAACCTATGCCGCAGCATGTACATTCTTTACGCTGATCACTAGAGAGAATCCTCTAAACATACTCTTTGACAGTAATCTAAGTGCAGCACAAGCATTAGCTATTAGACAAGCGGCAAAAAACATGGTTTATGATTCTTTAAGCCAATGGAACGTGGGGAAGTATGATGTGCATGCCGGATTCACTGCGCAGCTCTTAACAGATTCCGTAACCGTTACCATTACGGATACGAGTACCTATGCGGATTCTATATTCTACGATTTCAATGATGGGTATACGTCTACAGACCTCAACCCTACGCATACGTATTATGCAAATGGGATATTTACGGTAACTCAATACGCTTTCCGTTGCGGGAAGGTAGACACGACTTCCCTGCAAGTAACAACGGGTATTCCCTTTGGTTTTGAAGAAAACCATCTAATACAACTTTATCCCAATCCTACATCCGGTATCGTACACCTGCCTTTACAGTGGATCGGAGAAACCTTACATATTACCGAAAGTGGTGGAAAAGAGGTTTGGCAAGAAATTGCCCAAGAGCACCTAGATTTATCGAAGCTTCCTGCCGGGACTTATGTCTTCACTGTGAAACAAGAGCATGTACTAGTATTCAAGTATTAATAAGATCTGTTGTTATTTTATTTCAACTCCTTCGAAATGGGCTTTCAATATTTTTTTAAACTCGCGTCTTTTAATCTTCAGTGGCAATGCCTCGTCTTCTGAGTTATAGAAAACAACTTCCCTGCCTAATAATTCGTTGAGCTTAAACATCTCATTCTTGCGTAATGCTGTTTTTTTAATACCGTTGTTCTTATCCGCAGCATAAACTTCCCAGCCTTGGTTCTCTTCTTTTTTAATTGACACGATCCAGTAGCCCTGGTACCTTTTCAAGATAAGGTCCTCCCCTAAAGTATAGGCACGATCCTCTTTAATGGTAATGGTTTGCTTACCAACCACCAGCCCATCTTGCATTCCCATTAATGGATAGCTACCCTGAAGTTGCTTAGGAAAGGACGGAACACTTGGCCAAAAAACAGGCTGCGGATCCGCGTAGTTGACACTGTGACAAGATGCTAGCAGTACAGAAGAGAAAATAAAAACTAAGAGTTTATTCATATTTCAAAGTTAGTAATAAGCACACCATGCACGTCCTAACAAATTGTTAAGGTGATTATCAGATGACATGAAGACTTTGTACCTTCGCGCCAAATTATTTGCAGCATGCTGAACGTAAACAACGTGACTCTCCAGTTTGGTAAAAGAGTTCTTTTTGAGGATGTTAACATCAAATTTCACGGTGAAAGATGTTATGGATTAATTGGTGCTAATGGCGCAGGGAAATCTACGTTTCTAAAGATTTTAAGCAATGAAATGGCTCCTAACTCCGGAAACGTTTCCTTAGAATCCGGAAAACGCATGTCCGTGCTTTCTCAAGATCATTTTACTTTTGACGAGGAAACTGTTCTAAACACCGTAATTCAAGGTAACAAACCCTTGTGGGAGCTGATGCAAAAGAAAGACGCGATCTACATGAAAGAAGACTTCAATGAAGAGGACGGCTTGATCGCTGCAAATTTAGAAGTTCAATTTGAGGAGATGGACGGCTGGAATTCAGAAAGTGATGCGGCCAACTTACTCAGCGGCTTAGGTATTACTACGCAGGACCACTACACCCTAATGAAAGATATGGAAGGTGCCACTAAGGTCCGCGTTCTGCTTGCACAGGCGTTGTTTGGGAATCCAGATATTCTTATTCTAGATGAGCCCACTAATGATTTAGACCTAAAGACCATTTCGTGGTTAGAAGACTTCTTGATAGACTTTAGAAATACCGTTATTGTTGTAAGCCACGATCGTCACTTCTTGGATACCGTTTGTACCAACATAGCAGATATCGATTTCAAAAGAATAAAACAATACTCCGGAAACTATACTTTCTGGTATGAAAGTTCGCAACTCGCGCTGCGCCAGCGACAATCCGCTAACAAAAAAGCAGAGGACAAACGTAAGGAGTTACAAGATTTCATATCTAGGTTTGCTGCGAATGCCTCTAAAAGTAAACAAGCTACTTCACGTAAAAAGATGCTGGAGAAGATCAATGTTGATGACATTCAAGCTTCATCGCGCAGTTATCCAGCCATTATATTCGATCAAAATCGCGATGCTGGTGACCAAATTTTAGAAGTAGATAACCTTTCTGCGAACGATGACGCCGGCAATGTATTGTTCCAAAATGTGACTTTTAAACTCAACAGAGGTGATAAGATTTCATTGATTTCTGACGATCATAGGGCCATTACTGTGCTCCTAGAAATTCTATCTGGAAATCAACAAGCCACTTCAGGCACTTTTTCGTTTGGACAGACCATCTCTTCGGCTTATTTACCTAATGAAAATGCCGACTTCTTTCAGTCTGATGACAACTTGATGGACTGGTTACGAGAATATTCACCAGATAACAAAGACGAGGTCTTCGTGCGCGGATTCTTGGGTAAAATGCTCTTCTCAGGAGAAGAGGTCTTTAAAAGCTCTACCGTTTTATCAGGTGGGGAGAAAGTTAGGTGTATGCTCAGTCGTATGATGCTTCAACAAGCCAATTTGCTATTTATGGACGAACCTACAAACCACCTTGATCTTGAAAGTATACAGGCCTTAAACAATGGAATGCGGGATTTCAAGGGGACTATGATATTCAGTTCACATGATCATACGATAAACCAAACTGTAGCAAATCGTATCATTGAAATATTCCCAAGAGGAGTTATGGATAAGATGGTTGAGTTTGACGAATATATAGCCGACAAGAAGATTACTGAGCAGAGAACTAAGATGGCTGCTAAATAAATCAATATTAGTATTGGCTATTCACTTGAAGACGTTGAATAGATCACCTATCCGCGGACTGCTGATAATTGCCTAAATTGAAAAACATTGAAAAACACTTTATGAAACGCATCGCGACATTTACCCTACTAAGTCTTTGCACGTTCGCCATTGGTCAGAACATGCAAAAAGAGAAACTTAACATTAAATATCTACAACCTCCTTCCGTTAATCTTGAAGAAGGAATGGGATACCAGAGTGCCGCTATCTTAGATTACAAATTGGAAATTGATGCAGACATAGCTGCAGCGGAAGAAGAGTACCAGTTAAAACTTTCTCAATATCCAGATGTTGAAGCGGCTTCAAAAGCGGCACATGACGAGTTACTGGACAATTACGAGCATGACATCGAAGCATGGAACAGTAAAAGTTCGGTAGGTAAAATCATTGAGAAAAAGGTTTTAGAAAACGCTAAGCCGGAGCCTCCTCGTCCATACTACCCACCTGCTAAACCTATCAAAAGAGAAGTTACCCATCAGAAATTATTCAACGAAGAGCAACTCGCGAGTACCTATTTACGTGTTGAGGGATTAGAACAGGATGAGAATGGTTTGCAGATTGAAGTGCACTTATTTGGGTTCGAAAATGACGAGCCAGTAGTTGTAAAAAAAGAATACAAGGAGGTTAATATTAAAACTAAGGTCGAAGAAACCAAAATCAGGTCGTCCTGGACGTTCAAATACCGTCATAGTATGTCTTTGAGAGCAGTTCATCCAGACGGAACCATCATATTTGATGAAGTGCCTAATGTGGTCGCGGATTACAAGACCTTTTCTAGTACTGTGGAGAAACGAAGTCACCCATCAACTAGTGCACAATCGCACGTTGTTAAGCTTCACTCTAAAACAGTTGAAGACAACATGAGTAGAATTCAATGGATGCTTAATGACAAACTAGGAACTACAGAGCAGTCCAGAGACATCGAAGTCATCTATGTAAAAAACAAAAAAGGAGTATATGACGATTTAGAAAACGCTATGTACGATGCGAACGAGGGTTATGACATGCTTTCATCTCGTCCAGAAAAGGGTTTGGAAAAACTGTCAGCTGCTATTCAATTATGGGAAGATGCTTTAGATGAAGCTGACTATAATGATAAAAAAGCACGCATCAACAAAAAAATCGCTCCAGATCTCTACAACAACCTGATCCTCGCTTGCACAATGACTGGGGCTTTTGACAAAGCTGATGATTATTACAGTGCTACCTTAAGATTAGATCTTGCCAAGCGAGATGAGAATAATTTAAAGGAACTTAAATTACTTAATGACGATTTACGTCAGCGAAATCAGAAGTAACTCACTTCTACATCTATCACTTTAAAAGGGCGGCCTCAGGGCCGCCCTTTCTTTTAATAAACCCTACTTTTGCCGCTTGATTAAAATTCGCTAAGACTCTGATGAAAAGACTATTTAACTCCTTCGTGGGAAACCCTAAAAACGATATTCTATCGGGAATTACTGTTGCTTTAGCACTAGTTCCTGAAGCCGTTGCATTTGCATTTGTTGCAGGTATTGATCCACTTGTTGGACTATATGGCGCATTCATGATGGGGTTAATTACCAGTTTATTTGGGGGACGTCCTGGAATGATCTCTGGTGCTACAGGTGCTATGGCTGTTGTCATGGTTCACCTGATTCAACAAGGAAACATGGTAGGCTCAGAGCTTTCCGTACCTACAGATAACCTGGGCTTATACTGGCTATTTATCACGTTACTTTTTGTAGGTGGAATACAAATCCTTGCTGGTTTATTTAAGCTCGGTAAATTTGTAAGACTTATCCCCCACCCTGTAATGATGGGTTTTGTAAACGGCTTAGCAATTGTAATCTTCTTGAGTCAATTGGGGATGTTTAAGCGTGTAATTGGTGGAGAAAAACAGTGGATTCAAGGTGTAGAATTATATACAATGCTCGGACTGGTAGGATTAACTATGGCTATCATGTGGCTCTTACCTAAAGTTTCTAAAGTCGTACCGGCTGCACTCGTAGGTATCATCGTAGTAGCGGGTATTGCTATTGGTGGTGGCCTGGATGTTAGCACAGTAGGTTCCTTTATCCGTGAAGGTGGCGGTGAAGGACTTAAGGGTGGACTACCTAGCTTCCAGTTTGAAATATTCAATGTTCTAGGAACCGTACAAGGTCACTGGGGCACGGTCATTTCAACCGCAGTATTACTCGCTGCAGTGGGGCTCATAGAGAGTTTAATGACCTTAAACCTAGTCGACGATCTCACGGAAACTAGAGGCTCTGGAAATAGAGAATGTATAGCCCAGGGCTCCGCGAACATCTTAAATGGTTTGTTTGGAGGAATGGGCGGCTGTGCAATGATCGGCCAGAGTATCATCAACGTGGACTCCGGAGGTCGTGGACGTCTGTCAGGACTAGTTGCAGCATTAGGGCTTTTATCCTTTATACTTTTTGGAGCGCCTCTGATTGAGCAAATACCTATTGCTGCATTAGTAGGCGTTATGTTCATGGTCGTCATAGGAACCTTCGCTTGGTCCAGCTTTCGTATCATTCGTAAGATACCTGTTGCAGACGCTATAGTTCTGATCACTGTAAGTGCTATAACTGTTTGGCAAGACCTTGCTATTGCTGTTATTGCCGGTGTTATCATGAGTGCCTTGAAGTTTGCTTGGGATAACGCGGTACGTATACGTGCTAGAAAATCAGTTAAGGAGAATGGAACAAAGGTGTATGAAATTTGGGGGCCACTATTTTTTGGCTCTACACAGTCATTTGCGGAGAAGTTCGATGTTAAACAAGATCCTGAAAATATTGAAATAGACTTTATAGAAAGTCGAGTAAGTGATCATTCTGGCATAGAAGCGCTAGAGCGCATCATGGACAAATACATTGATTTAGGAAAGTCTGTGACTCTAACCCACTTGAGTCCTGAATGTCAAGGGTTACTTAAAAAAGCAAATCCAAACTTCGAGAAGTATATCCAAAGCTCGATTGAGGATCCCCGTTATCACGTAGTTACAGATTTAATGGATACTGAGGCTATCTAAATACGAGTCTAAATCAAAAAAAATACCCCGTACAATGCGCTTTTTTTTTAATTTAAGTTTAAATGAAACAAGAGGCCATCATTAATTTTGTATAATTGAGTTCAAATACAAAAATGAAAATGAAAAAATTAATTCTATTTATCAGTCTTGCTTTTATGGGAGGTTGTGCAAACAAAGCATTAACTGAACAACAAGTTAAAGACTTCGTAATTGATCATTTGGAGAATCAAGTCAACTACGATGAAGCTCTTGAGGGCTTTCTTAATGGTGTTTCGGACAACGCTGTAACGTGGAGCAATCCTGTTTGGAAAAACACTCCTCGTGAGTTCAATAAAGAAGGTTGGACCGGTGAGGGTTTCTATGAAGATTCCCTAGTCGTTGAGGTTCATGATATATTAATAGCGGGAGATAACTCACATGTATTCGGAACTGCGAAATACTTCATAGGCGATGTTGTCACTGCCTACAGGAATTTTTCTGGGCTAGTTGGTCAAGAGAATGATCGTCTAGTTTGGAAGCGCTTCTTAGGAATTGATAACTCAAATTTAGCCAAGGGTTTTCTCTGGCCATCCAATAATATTGATGGCGGTCTTTCTCCGTACAACGATATGCGATTTGCAATGATGAATTTGAACAATCAAGAAGCATTGAGATTATCTGACTCACTGGTTGCAGCTGACCCCGAATGGGCAACAGCTCACTTGGGTCAACTTCACTCTTATTCGATGTCTGATAATAAAGATAAAATGAGCGAGACTCTAGAATTAGCCTTATCGAAATGTGATGGTGCCAGCACAGCAGAACAACATTTCATTAAGTCTTATATGGGCGACAAAGCGGAAGGAAGGCGTCATTTAGAATTGGCTATGATGCTCGCACCTGATGATCCGATGATTAGATGCTGGTATGCATGGGGAGAGAAAGACAATGACCTAGCCATAGAATTACTTCAACATGCTTGGGATAGACTTCCAGAAAACTCAGGTGTAAATAATATGATTGCCTATAAGTACATGAACAAAGGGGACATGGAAATGGCTGCTAAGCATTTAGAGATATATGCTCGCGTACATCCAGAACTTCCTAATGTATACGATACTTATGGTGACTACTATGTTAAACTAGGTGATATCGAAAAGGCGAAAGAGAGCTATATGAAAGCATATGAGCTTGACAATAATTGGACAGCATCCAAGGAGAGATCTGAAGCTCTTTAGAAGTGCATGTTTTAACTTAATTAAAAAAAGGGCTCGTCTTATACGAGCCCTTTTTTTTGGTGACATTTGTATCTATTAAATGAAGCGTTTACGATCTATAACCCGTTGTGCCGTACCCTTCGCCATTTCCTGTTTGACAGAATTGACGTAAACTTTCCATATACTTTGCTGTGCTGAAGTTTTGATTACTATAAAAATCGCCATTATCGTCAAAACCTGTATGGGTATACCTTAATCTAGTTTTACCTTCATTCTCATCCAATTCAAAGGACATCATATGCCCCATCGCAGGTAGATTAGTATCTATACAATCCCATGATATCTTATTCTTTTCTGCGGACACCTCCACCTTCGTGGTAATAAACATCGTACCCCACTTAAACGTAAATGAGCCGTCCGTTTTCACGTTATCTTCAACATCAGAAGTATACCATTGACTTAATTTTCCAGCATCTGTAATGGCAGAAAAGACATCACTTAATGGTGCTTTGATATGTAATAAATGTTTTATTGTATGTTTCATTTCAATCTTGGTTTTAGTTCTCACTAAGTTAGTATAAGATTGTCTGTACAACAATACCCCACGCTAACAGCATACACTAATTAATGAGTTAGTTTAGCAGTCTGATAATTAGGAGTCTCAACGAACCCTTAAGGACACGAAATAACATGACCAATAACGACATACTCAGACGCCTTCGTTACCTATTTAGCTTGAATGATCTTAAAATAATTGAGCTCTTTCAATTAACCAATTACGAGTTAAAAAAAACTGACGTAAATGATTGGTTCAAGCCCGAAGACGAAAAGTCTCACCTGATGATGCGTGACGTTGATCTTTCTATTCTGCTTAACGGAATTATTATCGACAGAAGGGGGAAAAGAGAGGGACCAGCACCGGAACCCGAAGATCCGCTGAGTAACAATATGATTCTTAGAAAAATAAAAATCGCCTTAGATTTTAAATCTGACGATATATTAGAACTCTTTGAGTCCATAGATAAGAAAATAAGCCCGCATGAACTCAGTGCGTTTTTCAGAAATCCTGAGCACAAATCTTACCGTTTTTGCAATGATCAATATTTGAGACATTTCCTCAAGGGATTGCAAACCAAATACTCAAATACCCTAGGTAAACTTCCTTTACCCGATAAAGACCAATAATCTTATGTCTATGGATTCAATCCTTCAAAAATTTCAGATCACTGCACTAAATCCTATGCAGGAGCAGGCTCATAAAACCATTACAGAACTTTCTGACATGGTTCTACTTTCACCTACTGGAACAGGTAAGACCCTTGCGTTCTTGTTGCCTCTAATAGCTCAATTAGATCCTACCTGTGATGAAATTCAAATTCTAATATTAGTTCCATCCAGAGAATTGGCGCAACAGATTGAGCAAGTAGCGAGAAAAATGGGCTCTGGATTTAAAGTGAACTCTGTATATGGAGGGCGCGCCGGGGTTTTAGATAAGATTGACCTAAAACATAGACCTGCTATTCTAATAGGAACACCTGGTAGAGTTGCAGATAGATTTAGAAGAGATAATTTTTCTTTAGAACATATTAAGACGCTTGTTCTTGACGAATTCGACAAAAGCCTAGAGATTGGCTTTGAAAGAGAAATGATAGAGATCGTAGATGCGTTGCCAAATGTGCGTCAAAGAATCCTTACTTCAGCCACAAATAATGCGGGAGTACCAGGCTTTGTCGGGTTAAAAAAACCAGTATCCATTAATTTTCTCAAAAAGGAAGGTAGCAACCAACTTACCGTAAAAACCATGCTTTCTGCGGAAAATGATAAACTCAAAACGCTACAGGAAGCTCTAGGGTTCTTGGAGGGCCAGCCCGGAATCGTTTTTTGTAATTTCAAAGACACCCTGCTAGAGGTAAGTGATTTTCTGTTTGACCACAATGTAGACCATGAGTGTTTTCATGGAGGCATGGAACAGTTCGATAGAGAACGTGCACTGATAAAGTTTAGAAATGGAACTTGTCAACTCCTCTTGGCTACGGATTTAGCGGCTCGTGGTTTAGATATTCCTGAGATAAAATTCATTATTCACTTTGAGCTTCCTCACCACAGTAAAGAATTTACCCATAGAAACGGGCGTACCGCTCGAATGAACAGCGAAGGAGCTGCTTACATATTGCACAACAAAGGCGCCAGATTTCCCGAATTTATCCAAGATATATCTCCAAGGAAGTTGTCCATGGAAGACCTAAGGCATGCCGCACAGCTTAAGCCCGTTCAATGGTCTACTCTTTATGTAACGGGTGGAAGACGAGATAAGATATCTAAAGGTGATATCGCAGGTTTACTTATTAAGCAGGGACAGATCAATAATGACCAATTAGGTACCATAGAGCTACAACAAAACTGTGCTTATGTGGGTGTACATAAAGTTATAGCTCAAGAACTCATAGAGAAAACAAACAACAGTAAGCTTAAGAAAAAGAAGGTGAGAATAAGTCTCATCTAAAACTGACAAAACAAAACCTGCTCATGCAGAATCTAGAAGTAGTACATGAAAACAAGGGTTATATAGTCGTCAATAAAGCTGCTGGTCTCATCAGTGAGCGCAGTCCCTACGAAGAGAACACCGTTGAAGACCAAGTTTACGCACACTTACTTGAAGGCAATCGCAAGCCCTTTCTTGGCGTTATACATAGGCTGGATCGCGTGACAAGTGGCGTCTTAATATTTGCGAAGAAAAAGAGTATTCTCATTGAATTTAATGAGCTCTTTAGCAGCCGGAAAATTCAAAAGACCTACTTAGCAATTGTCAAAGAAAAGCCAAGGAAAGAGAAGGAAACCTTAGTGAATTTCCTGATGAAAAATACCAAAGAAAAACGAGCGGTTGTTGTAAAATCAAAGTCATCCGTTTCTCAAGAGTGTCGTCTGTCTTATGAGGTACTCGGTCAAAACGAATTTGGATATCTCCTAGAAGTAAAGCCGAAAACAGGTAGGTTTCATCAAATAAGGGTACAATTAGCTCACATAGGAATACCAGTTATAGGCGACGAAAAATACGGTTCGGATCAAGAATACCTTCCCCTATCGATAGGTCTTCACGCCTGGAAGTTATCGTATAAAAAAGACGAACAACAGGAATCCTATCAGGCTCCACTGCCAAAGCATCCATACTGGGATTTTGGTGGGATAATTCAACCTGTAAATGAGAAGTGATGAAAAAAATTCTATTCCTAAGTGCCCTACTATTATCAAACCTCGCCTGCGCGCAGTCCATACCTCTTAACTCGCCTGAAGAATATAACCCGGAAGTTTTTGGTGGTATTGCACCTGCTAGTGAACGCGAAGAAATTTTAAATGTTATTGACCGTTTTATGATAGCGGTCAATACAAAAGATGCGCATATTTTTAATGAGATACTATTCGATGGTATTCAAAAAATTGTGACTAATATTCAGGAAGATGGTACCAGTATCCATACTGTGATTGACAACGATGCATCATTAGCGCGAAGACTTAATCCAATCCAGGGAGAAATTTATCAGGAAAGGTATTGGGATGCGCAAGTAACTACAGATGGACACATCGCTTCTGTGTGGGCACCCTACGATTTTTACCTCAACGGTAGTTTTTCCCATTGCGGTATAGATTTATTTTATTTGGTGAAAGAGCAAAGCACCTGGAAAATTGCACACTTCGGATATACCAGGAATAAAAATTGTTCATCGAAGTAGTAAAAAAATATTTCCCGTTTTAACTCCTAGCAACAGAATAACAATTAGCTTAGGTTTTTCGATAAGAAGGTGCAAAATGTTGATACACAACTACATTGAAAACATTTGACATTATTTCTTGTTAAGGTTTAGCATAAAAGATGTTCACGTTATTAGAATCAAGTAAGACTTATGAGAGCAACCATATCACTTGTTTACAGTAAACTCCTTTCTGACAAAACCCGCGAAAAAGTTGAGAAAAGTATATTGTACATTGCCCTGTTCAGCTTTTTCGTGCATCTCCTATTCATTTACTTGAAGAAGTTCGATCTATTCTTCACTACTTCTGAATCTGAGTTACTTGCGAGTCCTATATCTGCTATTTATACTCCGTTTTCATTCATCCTGATTTATGAGGTATATCTTCTTATTTACTTTTTACCCCGATCTTTCACCACGTACATTACCAAACAATATGAAATCATTACGTTAATCATTATTCGGAAATTGTTCAAAGACATATCGTCACTTGAACTGACAACAAACTGGTTCGAGAATAAAGGAGATCTTCAGTTCACCTATGACCTGATCGCATCGCTTATTCTTTTCTTTTTGATATTTCTATTCCAGAAACAAGGAAGCTTTAAACTGAATCATGACAATGATGGCAAATACAATATTCAAAGATTTGTAAACAATAAGCAATTCATTTCCATCATGCTCATACCGCTGTTTGTGGGTATGGCCATTTTCACCCTTATTAACTGGACCTCGGGAGTATCCCTATCAACGAGTACCATTCCTACCTTTGAAAGCATTAACAACCTCTTTTTCGATCAGTTTTTTACGGTATTAATATTGGTAGACGTAGTATTACTATTGGTATCCTTCTTCTACACTGACCAGTTCCATAAAATCATTAGAAACTCAGGCTTCATCATCTCCACTATTCTCATTAGAATGTCCTTTGGAGCGACCGGTTTGATTAGTACCATACTTATTGTCAGCGCTGCTCTCTTTGGACTGGCTATTTTGGTGATTCACAACAAATTTGAATTTGACATTGAATCAGACAATGAGTAAAAACAGATATCATTAAAAATAACATCGCCTGACGCGCTTTTCTACGGGGTATAACCCAAAACTTAGTTCTTCCAACTTACTGAGTGTTTAAATATTGTATTCGCTTCAAGACCGTCTCAAGGAAAACGAAACTAACCAACTAACAGATGAAAAAACTAACAGATTTTGAAATAGCTAGAAAGTTAGAGTCTTTGGAGGATTGGGATTTTTATGACAATGCGCTACACACAGATTTTGAATTTGATAATTTCAAGGATTGTATGTCCGCAATGAATAGAATTGCTTTTGAATGTGAAGCATTAAATCATCATCCTGAATGGACAAATATTTATAACACTCTAGATATAAAGCTGACAACGCACGACGCAAATGGCGTTACGTTACTCGATTTTAAACTCGCAAGTATTATAAATCAAATAGTAGAAGTTAAAGAAGACGAGCCTGAGGGTTAAGCAGATTTGTGATAACCACATTGTAAAACAAGGGATTCGCTTTGAAAAAGTTAACTCTATTAAATAACTAAATCAAATTATAACTACATGGAAGCGTTGGGAATTATGGGATTTATTTTTGGTTTAGCCGCATTAAGTCAAGTACGTGTACTAAAGAAAACTTTAGACGCGTTAAACAAAGACGTTGAAGAATTGAAAAAATAAAAAGTACTAATGCTGCATATCCAGCAAGTAATTGGACGCAGCGACATGAAATATCACTCATCTATTTAAGGAGTTTAGAAGTAAAGCAGCTGCATGTATAGGACTTATTAGGGCTGAGAGTTTGATCGATTAAAAACGTTAGCTTGCGGAAAATAAAAAATCTCAAATGAAAAAATTCGTAGCCGTAGTAATAGTCTTAGCAGCAATGTTTACGGGCTGTAAAAAGACCACTCCATACACAATGGAAGGTAAATGGACATATCCAGGAAATAGCCTGAATACAATGTACATCTACGAAAATGGTGTCCGATATACTTATTATTGTACAACTGGTAATTGTGATTCGCTGTATAATACTTTTCAAGCGGGAGATACAAACGCCCTACCAGGAACTAACAATTACACATTTGTTAATGACACACTTATAGTTGATTTGAATTTCGGAAATGAGTTAGTTACTCCTATTACATTTGAATGTAATGGTGGAAAAGCAAACTTTATAACACCTGGTTATAGTCTAGTCGAATTAGGTTCTGGTTGCAATTAACAGAAATTAAAACTACTTGATATTTAAAAGAAAAAGCCTCTTCTTCGGAAGGGGCTTTTTTATTTCCTTACAGCAAGTCGTAACGATATGAAAGTATCACTCACCTATTTAAGGGGTTAGAGGTGAGGCAGTTGGATGTTGAGGACTTACCTGAACTTTAATACACGTGGTCTTTGTGACAATAGTCAAGTAATCCCTACCATAGAATCATCAAATTTGACACTCTATTAAATAAATACTTATATGAATTTTCGTGTAATTACACTTGGTATGTTACTTTTCACCTCGACTCTTTTAACAGGGTGTTATGAGTGGGGCGCACGAGCATATGACAGATTTCCCGAGACAACAGCCTTAGACAATACATATCATTATGAAGGGAAAGTTATTATCATAGGAGCGGGTGCTTCAGGGCTTGCTGCAGCAAGAATATTAGAACAAAATAATATTAACTATGAAATTTTTGAGGCTACAAATAATTACGGTGGTAGACTTCAAAAAGACACTCTCTTTGCAGATTTTCCAATTGATTTAGGTGCTGAATGGATTCACAATCAACCTGGAATATTAAATAAGTTAATTGGCTTACCCGGTGATTCTACCTCCGAAGAACTAATACCCTATAGATTAGAGAATGCTTATACCTGGGATGGCTCAAATTATGAGCAAACAGAGAAACAAGAGTTGGATGATTATTTTAATTTTTTTCCGGAGTACAAGTTTAAAAACTCTACCTGGTTCGATTATGTAAATAATAATTTTGCCAGTTATGTAAAACACAACATACGATTTAATACTCCTGTTTCAGAAATTGACTATTCCGGCGATCATGTGATTGTGACTGCTAAAAACGGTGAAGTGTATGTAGCAGATAAAATACTGTTAACTGTCTCTGTTGGTGTTTTACAATCCAACTCCATAAAATTTTCCCCCGAGATCAATAATAGAAGAGAAAGAGCCCTTAATCGAGTGGAGTTCCTTCCAGGCTTTAAACTTATCATGAAGTTTTCAGAGAAATTTTATCCAGAGGCCATAGATTTTAGCGCTTCCACAGGAGATCACGGTTATTATGATATGGCCTTCAAAAAGGAATCGCAAGATTTTATTCTAACATTACTTTCTACAGGAAAATCTCCAGAAGAATATTTTGAGGCTGAAACGGAAACGGAAATTGTTTCTTCTGCATTGATGGAATTAGATGAGATTTTTGAAGGTAAAGCATCAAGCACATATTTAGGAGAGTATATAATTCGTGACTGGGGTAATCACGAGTTCACATTAGGTACCTGGACTAACGCTGCAACGAACAAGAATTTTAACTTAAACGCATTAAACGAATCTTTGGACGGGAAGGTTTATTTTGCGGGAGAAATTAATGATCCTCATCATCAAATGGGAGTTCCAGGTGCGATTTTGTCAGGCTATCTATCCATAAACGAGCTTTTAACGGACTAATTAACAGACAGAGGCTTCTTAACTAATAGATAGGCATATTGCTATATTTGTAATATGAATAAAGCGTTAGTCAAAAAAAACATTTTCTCCTCGTCAATTAATTTAGACGACCCCAGTCTTGATGTTTTGATGCAGTCTGCGGAAATTAGAAAATCCCTCAAGGGGACAGCTCTTATTACCGAAGGAAAAAGAAGCGATTTTCTATATATTCTTGTTAGAGGTAGCGCAAAATCATATTATTACAAAGACGCAAAACAGATTTGTCTCTGGTTTGCGTTTGACAATGATTGTATTTCAACAATTAGCACCTATGAGCGTCAGATTTCGAATGAAACCGTGGAATTGTTAGAAGACTCTGAATTTATTCAGTTTAACATGGATCATGTTAAAGAACTATCTCATAACAATTTAGCAGTGAGTAACTTAATACTTACATTGATTAAAGAGCACGCACTTTTTTTGGAATATAAACTTAACGGGCTACAGTTTATGACAAGTGAAGAGCGTTATCACAAATTGGTACTGGACTTCCCTGAGATTTTACAGAAAGTTTCTCTAACCGATATTGCTTCTTACTTAGGTATTAGTAGAGAGACATTGAGTCGGATTAGAGCTTAAGTACCCTGTTTTTAGCACTTTGGGTATTTTGAAGTAATATCAATTACTGATAAAATCCTATTCTTCTCATTTTTGTACTTTTCCCGGATTCCACTTCAACTTCAAGTATATCACCTGTTTTGCAATCGCAAGCAAGGCAATTTATAGTTCCCACAGGAGCATATGTAACCTGAAATGATACGACCTCTATATTTTTACTTTCTAAATAGGACGTAACCCACTCTTCATAGATTTGAGGAGTTATAGTATCCAAAGGTGTATTGTAGTTCAACCAAGCATCTGAACAACCAGTCTCATCATAATAGAATATGTCTGAGGAAGTATCTTGTTCGCAAGCAGATAACATTATTAGAATCAATGATATTAGAGGGATAAGAAGAGACTCTTTCATAAGTAGTTACGTTATTCAACTAAATACAAACTTCGTGCCTTCAATGTCTTTGAAAAAACAGGCTATCTGCTCAAGCTACAGCAAGTAACGGGACACAGTGATATGTATGTATCACTCACGTATTTAAGGAGCTTAGAAATGAAGCCACTGATACCGTAGGTTTAGTACAAAAAAAAGCACCTACTCTTTTGAAGTAAGTGCTTTAGTCTTGTGACCGAGATAGGAGTCGAACCTATAACCGCTTGATTCGTAGTCAAGTACTCTATCCAGTTGAGCTACACGGCCAACATTTCCCTTACGGGAGTGCAAATATAGAAGAAAAGCCACTCGTTATACAAGGGTTAAGGCTTTTTTAAATGATTATTTTGAGCTTAGCTGGGCCCTTAATATCGGATCGTTATCTCCAACGCTCTATTGGATTTCAACAGTGAGGCCAACATCAGACATCAGGCGAGCCTTAGATTCTAATTTCTCAAATGAACCAGATAAGACCTGACACTTTCCCTTGTAATGAGTGATCCAAGCGCACTGCTCAGCCTGATCCTCGGAATGCTCGCAAACAGAGCAGAGTACATCTATCACAAAATCGAAGGAATTCTCTTCGTCATTGAATAATATCAAGGAATGCTCCTTCTCAAGCACGGTCTGAGACTCACTTAAAATCTTTTCCTTTGTATCCATGCCTCAAAAGTATTACATATAAGTAGCAATTCTGTGTGTAGCCCCGGTAGTTTTAACCAATGAGTATTAATACTATGATTATTTATTCTACCGCTATTCTTCTATGCCAAACCTGCGTTTGAGTAGCATTACCTTCCCTTTACCGGCGAGATTATACGTGAAAGCCGCCTGTTCTTTTTTAGCGGCAACGCTTCGATCTTTAGATTTTGTTGCGAGAATGGCATCATTAAAAGCATCATCACTGCTTCGAATACTCATGACTATTCCTTTAAAGCTCATATAAATATAATCCGTCCCGTTGTCTAAATAAATAATAAACTCGCTACCCCTGCGGCGTTCCTTAAACTCTATTAGCCCATTTACTTTCGCAAATACAGGTACGTTGTAGATGTTTTGAATTATCGCATCTCCCTCACCAATAAAGCTTTTGTACCGACTGCTGTACTCAAGCTCAACGGAGCTTAGCACAAGACTCTTGCGCATGTCTTTCGGGAATTTACCCTCCACTTCGTGGGTGGCAATATCCTCTAAAAACTTACCTCCACCCTTTTGGCCCATTAACGCATAAATACCTTGACTATATGCTTCATCATCGGATCTCGAGGAACCACTTCCGTCCGCGAATAACTGAGCCACAGCTTCCCATGCGTCTTTATCCAATGGAGCGTCTATGGTCCATACTGCATCTATTGAGATGTCATCCTTATTTAGATCATGACGTACAGCACCTCCCATAGTAGTGGTTACTGCACCTGATTTCTCAAGCACATTTATTTTACCCGTTCCGTACAATTCGCAATCATCGTTATGGAACACCAAGTAGGGATCTGGCAACGTAAAATCTCTCAATTTGTCAACGGTAGTAATCACATAACCATTTTCTTCATGGTCAAAGAATAGCACACCATTAGCCGAGAGCATTTCTATATCAGCACGATCTGCATACTTAGAGAGAAAATTGCTATGTCCCCCTAAGCTATCCTGAGAGATATAGATACCGTTAAAAGTGTTGTCACGTAGCTTCGTTGGATCGTTCTCTGGTAGCTCAATTACGATGTCAGTCGGATCAATGAAACTGGCTATATCATACCACGTCGTCTGTAAATTTCTACACTCATTTTGAATAAGAATAGAACCTTGAAAGAACATAGGTTTTTGATCAGCAATCAGCTTTACGGCGCCTTTGTATCCGAAGTATGGACTTAAGAAAAAATCATCTTTCTCCTCCAGTGTCGCCATGCCAATAGTAGTTCCAGTGGTATCTGGCTTAATACTTTTGAATTTAATTGGCCATGTACTTCCTTCTTCATCGAGATAGTCATACATCCCTATAGCAGAGTAGTTGTATTTACCGCGAATGCGTGTAGTAGCATCGTAAAAAGCATGAAGCTTACTATACCTATTAGCCTGAATAACAGAGCGCTCTAGAGGATCCATATCTGCGTTCATGCGGATCACAACATATCCGCTATCAGGTAGTACACGCGAATCTGCTACTTCGATTTCCGACACCTCAAACGCCTCAAGAACACTTTGTGCTAGCGAAAATCTTGCGTATTCAGCGGTGAAGTCTAGACTGTCCTGAAGCGGGTGCGTACTTACCATATAAGCATCACCTTCAGTATTGTGCTTGATATCTACTGTTGATTTTTTCATGTCCCAAAGTGCATGGTCCATATAGGCTAAGTATTGGTTGGCCGGAAACTCTATGGTACTGTAGGTATCAATTTTATCAAAGATTCCTTCCTGCTTGTCAAAGTCTACCTCAGCAGTTGAACTTAGCATCTGAAAGGCCCATTGCTCGTCAGAAAGACTTGTCTTTACCCTGAAATCTTGATCGGAAGAGACAAAGGAACGGTGAAAGAATTGGTACCCTTCCTCTACACTGTTGTGTTTTGCGGTCGAATAACGCAACTCCCCGGTCCCAAAGAGTCCTTGCATACCATATGTTAATTCACCCTCAGCAATGACATTTTCCGCGCCGTACATATCAAACGGCACTTTTCTACTGCGCGCTTTAATGACATTAGAATAGGGAAGCCAATTGAAGGGGTTGTCCATTCCCGATGAAGATGGATAACCATTCTCCTGCGTATTTTCAGTAATCACAAACGTGCTCGCCCTTCCCGAAGCTTCGTCTGGAAAGAACAAGATATCAGGACTGGTAACCCTACTTTGTAAATAGTTAATGACACCATTTGCATGTAACCCCTGGTTTGACAGGTCCAAGATCCCTGTGTAGCTTCCCTTATTTTTATAGGTTGGTGCACCAGGCATGGTCGTAGAAAACCCAAGGGAGTAATCTGGCATCACACTTAATGGCTGTCTAAAAACAGGAAAGATATCTGCACTATGGAAGGTTGCATCAAATAAAATACCGTCCGTAGTCGTATTATCTAAAGAGTCTATGGTAAAAGGCTCTAAGGCCATGTAAAATCTGGACCTGTCGTAAACTCCATCGTGAATTTTACGATCATCATAATACACATAGGAATTATTCAACGCCTCGAAAATTGGATACTCAGGGTAATATTTACGTGACGATTTATTATCAGGCATATCTATACTCAACTGGCCCTGTAGATCCTGTAGCACCGTCTGTACATCTACTAGGGCTGCACGTTCACCCGGGGTAGGATTAAACTCCTTCACCTTGAAACGCATGGAGTCAATCTTAGGCATATCTACCTTAAACGAAGTGTAATCGAACGTATGATTTTCACCCCAATAACTGAACAAACCAGCATTGATACGTCCGTCAAACTTGAAATCCATTCCTTTTTGAACCGTGATTTTTCCACCACGCGGGAATAGATTAACCTGTTGAGAATCACTTACGGCTATGCGTGAAATTCCCGCAATATCCATTTCATAATTTAATAAGCTTACTTGGGCATTATTGCCTTGAGGAATACGGGAAACGAACTGGATCACGTCATAATCTCGCTCACCCTGCCAGTTCTTAAGGTATTCAAAAAGTCTGTCTGTCAATGTAATCGTCTGTGTATCCACATCAAAATCGACAAATCCCTGTATGGCCATCTCAAATAGAAAACGTTCACCTTGCTCCTTAGGCATTCGGAGGGCATATGTAAGCTCACTTAATGGCATATCCTGATATGCATAAGAGTAGGCCGCATCACGTAACTCAATCAAGGGATGTATACGTTGTAAACCAGCTATTTGCTCCATTCTGGTAATTCGGAAATATTGACGACTTTCAAATACGGCTGCCTGCTCAGATCCTAAATTTAAATTACGGAAATTCAATAAGGGTGTATTTTGATTCCAAACCAATTGGTCTACATTAATATCCATTGCATGGTAAGAATCCGTAAAAGAAGAAAGGCCTAAACCTGTTTCATATCTTATTATCCGTACTTGACCCATCCGAGGATCATAACGCATTTCACAGTACGGATGAAAAATACTGTCTGTACCTAAATGGGCAGTAACCTCTACCCTCTTTGACGAAAGCAGGCTATCCTTCAAAGCAAATCTTCCACTTTTCAAGGTAATTATCGTATCGCCTTTATAAGTAAACTGTACCCTAGCCATCGCGCTATCGGGAGCAAGTCCGTAAAACTGAGATCCCAAAACACCTAAGCCCCCTCTAAAATGGACTTCGGGGTAGACATTAGGCAAAAGGAAGTTATTTTTATAGCTAGAGAATCTGGGGTATTGCGCGTTTTTTGCAGCACGTGCGCTTAATCTTTCCTCAAAGAATCCAACTATGGGTGCGGAATAGAGTTCTGGTGCAAATAAGATTGCTGTATCCGCCCTGAAATAGCCTTGATTCACATCGAGCTCCCACGCATTCAGTTCTGCATAAAGTTCATCTTCGGGCATACCAACCCTACCCCAAAACACAGTACCTCCTTGGGCTTTTAAGACGGCTTGCTCCGGGAAAAATCGTGCTGATGTAGTCATGATTATGGTACTATCTGACTTATAGATACCTATAATATCACCTTCATCAATGGTAAAGACTGGTTGGCTATCTTCGAAATTCAAAGACCACAAACTATAGGGTGCCTTCCATACAAGTCCACTATTCTCGGCAAAATAATGCTTGACCTCATTGAGGTATAATTGATGAATATAAACTTTGACCTTAGAGATAGGATTGCCTTTAGCATATCCATTTAAGTGCTGAATCAAACTACCTAAAGTCAAGTATTCCTCGTTTTCGCTAACGAATGATATCAGTCTAAAGAGTTCTTCCCAATGACTTGGGTCAGAAATTCTTTTACGAATTAGATGATTGCTAAGGGCCAACCAATGCTCTTCTGAATCAGTATCTACTGCGAACTGTATAGCCGGTAAGAGAGAATCTTGAAATAATGTTTTTTGCTCTTTATCAAGCTCTATAAGCTGGATGAATTCCTCTGAAAAAAAATCAATGGAAGAGAATCGGGTTACCTTTTGCCCAAGCACAGGCAGCGATAATAACAATGCTAAAAGCAACCCTATTCTCTTCATATTACTTGGTCATTTTAATACTGCGCCATTGTTCGCGCGATTTAACCCCCTCGTAAGTTAATCCAGCTAATTCAGCAGCCCCACGTAAAGCAGGTATATTCTCCTCATAAAATCCACTAAAAAAAATGGTTCCACCGGAAGATAACGCAGAAGCATAGCTATTCATGTCAGCTAACAAGACATTTAGATTAATATTAGCGCATATGACTTGATAAGTATCCTTTAATGCGCCCGCACCACCCACTTCGGCAGTCATTACTACCTCATTGCGTCGGGCATTCTCTAACGCGTTTTCTATGCACCAAGTATCTATATCAATTCCATGTATCTCAGCGGCACCACGCATACCTGCGAGAATGCCTAAAATACCTGTACCACAACCCATATCAAGTACTTTAAGTCCATCTGTGGATGTTTCCAAAAGCCATTGAATCATCATATAGGTGGTTTGATGGTGACCCGTTCCAAACGACATCTTTGGTTCAATAAGCATAGGATATAGATACCCTGTTTTATTCTCGTGAAATGGAGCTCTGATATAGACGACGCCGTCTACATCAATGGGGTCGAAGTTTTTCTCCCATTCTGCGTTCCAGTTTACCTGCTCAATTTCTCTCACGCTATAGGTACATAAAGCACCTTCCCAAACTAGAGCCTCATCCACAGTAATTTTAGAATAGTCTTCCTTAACGATATATGCATGGAAGCCACCTTCAGTTTCTGAAAAGCTTTCAAACCCCACTGCGCCAAGTTGTGCAATGAATAAATCACGGAAAGGCTCTATGGGAGAAACCGTCGCTGCTATTTCAATGTAAATGGGAGTCTCTGACATTATGCCTTCGTTCTAGCTTCTATAATCGCTGCAAAATCAGAGACATTCAACGAAGCTCCACCGATCAATCCGCCATCAATATCTGCCTTCGCAAAAAGTTCTGATGCATTGCCTGGTTTGCACGAACCACCGTATAAAATAGTCACGTTATCTGCCGTTTGTGTATCAAATCTCTCTGACAACCAACTGCGTATTCCAGCGTGAACGTCCTGAGCTTGCTCTGGGGACGCCGTCTCTCCTGTGCCTATCGCCCATACTGGCTCGTAAGCAAGAATAATATTGTCCATGTCTTCAGAAATAAATCCCTCTAGACCTGCAGCACATTGGCCCAAAATAACATCCATGAATTTACCACTTTGACGCTCTTCAAGGGTTTCACCCACACAGTAAATAGCAGCCAATTCGTTATTTAATGCCTGACTAATCTTTGCTTTACAAGCCTCATTAGTTTCACTAAAATACTGACGGCGTTCACTATGCCCTATGATAATTGCATCTATATCTAGCGAAGCAAGCATTGGAGCACTAACCTCACCGGTGTATGCGCCATTTTCCTGTTCATGACAATTCTGTGCAGCCACTGCGATAAATGCATTATCCACCAACGATTCTACAACATCACTCAAATACAAAGAAGGTGGCGTAATAATGACTCCAGTTTCACCAACTAGCTCTTCCGTTAAGACAGACTTTAATCCCTCTACCAATTCCATAGCTTCATGGAAGGTGGTATTCATTTTCCAGTTTCCGGCAACAATTCTTCTTCTCATTTCCTTTTATGTTTGTTAAAAATCTATTCTAAAATAATTCAGACCTTACCCGAGGATCGAGCCAAGCGTAAAGCACGTCCACGAGGGTAGTGAGTAGGACAAAAATGAACGCTATGACCAGCACACACCCCATGGTTATAGGCAAATCTCGGGTATTTAAGGCTTCTACCAATAGTTTTCCCATCCCATTCCAACCAAAAATAATTTCCACAAACACCGCTCCAGCAAGTAGAGAAGCAAACCAACCTGAAATGGTGGTAATGATGGGGTTAGAAGCTACAGGTAAGATGTGTCTTAAAAGTACTTTTCGCTCCGGTAATCCCTTTGCCCTTGCCGTCCGAACAAAATCCTTTGCACTAACCTCAAGAATACTTTTTCGCGTTAATTGTACAATCACACCAACCGGACGAATACCTAAAGTAAGGGCTGGTAAAATAAGATTCTTAAGACTCAGAAACTGTTCTCCTGTATAATCGTCCACGGTAAACAGAGAACCTGTTAAGTTCAATCCCGTATATGGACCCAATAAAAACGCAAAAATCCAAGCAAACAGCACCGCTGTGAAAAATGATGGAAGGCTCATGCCAATCGAGCTCGTGGCTAAAAGAAAACCATCCAATTTAGTGCCTTCATGATACGCCGCCATGGTACCTAGAAACATCCCTATCAAAACAGCAAAAGTTATAGATACTGCTGCTAGTAGAGCGGTATTCGGGAATGTACTTGAAATTAATTGCCCCACACGCTGGCCCTGACGCTGGTAACTTTCTCCAAGATCTGGAGTTTTCAATCGGAGGCCATCTTGCCATCCTATGGGGGAAATACGGTGCAGATAATTTACATATTGAATAGGTACAGGTTGGTCTAAACCATACTTCGCACGGACCGCCGCAAGCGCTTCAGGATCCTCGCGTTTTCCAAGCATCATCTGGGCGCTATCGCCCGGTAATATTGTAAACAGAAAGAATATTAGGGTAGCCACTCCCCAGAGGGTGAGAAGGCCTAATCCTGTTTTCTGAAGTGCAAATCGAATCAATGTGGGCTATCGTTATAGTGGTATTTATGAGCTACAACACCCTTTTTAAGTACCACCCAACCAGGGTTAGATCTTACCATAGTCTTAAGAGTGGTCTCATCTGTAAATGCAAATGGCGCATCTTCAGGAAGCCCTAGAGCATGTAACTCTTCCGGCATAGAAGCCGACATCACTACATAAGGAATTCCTGATACTGACAGGTCATTAACCGTAGGTAAAACGTTAGCCCAACCTTTTTCATTGGTTTTAGCTCGGTTATATGCAACTAACAACCACACCTCGTCTAGATTCAAAATACTATCCGTCCAATCGCCATAATCACTCATTATACTAAAGTCATGTACTGGAGGTTCATAGCCATCACTCACTTTTGTAGTCCTAGATAGCTCAGCAAGTATGGTCCAATCCGTCTTTTCCCACCATTTTTGATCTATATAGGTTTTAGAAGTTATTTCCTGGCGATCCCCTGCAGCATTCTCCATGGTATAGACCACCTCGTACTGAGGAGGCTCTAGGCCAAGTTCCTCAGCAGGCTTCATTCCTTCTGCGATACTCAATCCCTCTGCGTAGGGACGAAAGTCTTCTACGGGTAAGTGGTTGATTACATGATAACTAAACCAAGCGCAAAAAATGGGTATGGCTAAAAGATTGATTTGTACCAATACCTTGGGCCAACCACTGAAAATTCGACTTTCACCCCACCATAAGACCAAAATTAATGCAGAGAGAATAACGTCTTTATAAAAGCTCTCCCATGGCTTGAGGGGTATTGCATCACCAAAGCAACCGCAATCGGTCACTTGGTTAAAATATGCGCTCCAAAAAGTTAAAAAGGTGAAGAAAGCAATCATTGCGCTCAGTAGTATCAATACCCACCTTGTCCATAGACCCAAAAGTAATGCTGCACCTAATAAAACTTCAATGACCACCAAAAGGATTGCCAAAGGCAAAGCCAGTGGTTCTAAAAAAGGTAGGTTCAATACTTCCGAACTAAAGTACTCTTCGAGCTTAAAACTAAAACCTACAGGATCGTTCATCTTGACCAGGCCAGAAAATATAAACAGCGCTCCGACAATGAATTGAGTAAGTCTAGTTAAAAATGACTTGATCATAAGATAATTTTATTAATGGGATTTTTCCATAAACATGATTAGCGCAAATACGCTATAGTTCACCATATCTAAATAGTTGGCTTCCAGTCCTTCGCTTACTAAGGTCTTTCCCTGATTGTCCTCAATCTGCTTTACACGTAAGAGTTTTTGAATAATCAAATCAGTAAAACTTGAAACACGCATATCCCTCCAAGCTTCTCCATAGTCGTGATTTTTACGCAACATGAGCTCTTTAGCTTCCTCCGCCTTCTCGAGATAGGCATCACTGGCTTGTGTCCAATCCATATCTGGCTGTTCAACGACACCCCTTTCGAGCTGAATGAGTGCCATAATACTGTAATTAAGTATACCTATAAACTCTCCTTCTAAGGGATCATCAATAAGTTGAGCTCCTTTTTGCTCAATACTTCTTAGCCGTTGTGCTTTGATAAATATCTGGTCGGTAAGAGACGGCAGACGTAAAATACGCCATGCAGTTCCGTAGTCTTTTCCTTTTTTCTCAAAGAGGCCGTGACATTTAGATAGTACGGCATCGAATTGGTCAGCTGTATTCATTTGTTAGCTTTGCTTCTATAACGAAGATACGGAGACAATGCCTGAGTTTTTACTGAAGGTCCAAGGGACAATTCACACCTTATCCACACCCTGGGTGATGGGAATATTGAATATCACACCAGACTCCTTTTTTGCTGGGAGCCGATTCTCTGCCCCGGATGACGCGGCCCGCGAGGCTAAAGCCATGCTTAAAGAAGGTGCTAAAATCATAGATATTGGTGCCTACTCGTCGCGGCCAGGTGCTAACGTTGTAACAGAAAAAGAAGAATGGGACCGACTAAAAGAGGTCATTCCCGCCGTTGCACAGGTCATTACAGAATTTCCAAATACATTCATTTCAGTAGACACTTTCCGTTCCGCGATTGCCGACAAGGCTTTAACTGCAGGTGCCCACATGATTAATGACATTAGTGGAGGAAATTTAGATCCGCAGATCTATGCGACCGCCGCACAACACGAATGCCCTTACATTTTAATGCACATGCAGGGAACCCCTGCTAACATGCAAGAAAACCCGAGTTATCAGAACGTGACAATGGACATCGTTAAATTCTTCAGTGAGAAATTGCCAGTGATTCACGAGTTGGGTGTTCATGACACCATCATTGATGTAGGATTTGGTTTCGGAAAAACACTTGAGGATAACTTCCAGTTACTGCGTGAACTCAAAGCATTTCAACTTCTAGGTCGTCCGATTCTAACCGGTATATCAAGAAAAAGCATGGTTTATAAGCCTTTAGGGAGTAGCGCAGCGCAAAGTATGAATGGAACCACGGCGTTGCACATGGCAGCACTTCAAGGAGGAACGCAGATACTGCGCGTACATGACGTGAAAGAAGCCATAGAAACTATTACCTTGTTTACTCATTTAATGCCGCAAGGCACAGATCATCTACTGCCTATATGGGAGCGCTAAACTTTGGGATACTTGATGCCTTAGACATTCTGATTGCAGCCTTTTTGCTCTATCAGATTTATCGATTGCTACGCGGTACTTCTGCGATACGAATTCTATTAGGAATGGTCGCTATATACCTATTATACAGCTTAGTTCAACTCCTGGAAATGCGTCTGCTTAGTGAGATTCTAGGTTCATTTATGGGGGCTGGCCTCATTATCTTAATCATCGTATTTCAACAAGAGATCCGTAAATTTCTGCTCGTGATTGGGTCTGCGACCTTTTCCAGAAGAAAAGGAATACGCAACATGCTGAACATGAGTACAACGGAGGGAACAGACAAGCGCACAATTGACGCGATTGTTGGAGCTGCCGCAGCGTTTGCAGAAGATAAAGTAGGTGCATTGATTGTTATTGAGCGGAAAGATCCCTTAGGGAGTTTTGCTGGGACAGGACACCATATAAATGGTGCACTGAGTCGCATACTATTGGAAAGTATCTTCTTTAAAAATGCACCCTTACATGATGGTGCTACGATTGTTTCTAAAAATAAAGTTATTGCTGCCGGTGCCGTGCTACCCTTAAGCGAAAGCAGTGATTTACCTTCGAAGTTTGGGCTTCGTCATCGTGCGGCGGCTGGTATTTCGGAACGCACAGATGCACTCGCTCTAGCCGTTTCAGAGGAAAACGGGAAAATTCATGTCTTCTATGAAGGTGAATTCGAGCTGGTAAGTCAAGAAAAATTGAGCGCTAAAATGGCCCAATTAATTCAGGGCTAAATCAGCCCCACTTCAATACCAGTTTCTCTAATTCCTGAATAACGAAGAATACCCAATCAAAAATCTGATTGGCCCATAGCACCGCTACATTAGGCATAGCGTCACCCAGGAGTATAAACGGAACACTCATCCATATACCAACTGTTAGCAACGGAACAGCTACCAGGTTCCCCACCAAAAAGTAAGGGCTCGCACCACCAAAATGATGTTGTACTATAGGTAACGTTGCCGACCACGCAGCCAATGATATTTGAATAGGTAATAAAAGTCTATCCAACCACTTTGATGTTGACCTAGCGGTAGAAAAATCCACCGTAAAGTGCTCCAAAGAAGATCCTTTCAACGCAATAAGTATAGCGAATACTGCCGCATAGCTGAGCTGAAAACTTAAGCTATGTGGAGCTGTGGGATCCACGAAATAATGGCCCAAAGCGACCACCATGGGCCAATGTAATGAGGGTATGTTATCCTTGCGCAGGGACGAATATCTGGCCAAGCCAAAACTCCAAACCGCTCGTACAACGGAACTTCCTGCTCCTACGGTAAAGGAGTAGACCAAGAGAAACGAAAATTGAAGAAAAAGACCCAATCGAAATGACCAATAACCACGCATCCAACCGAATAATGGCCGCATTAGTAGTACCCAAAACCCTATATGAAAGCCACTAACCGCAAGCATATGACTCATGCCTAAATGTCGAAAAGTAGAGGCCGTTTCAGTGGATATATTTGATTTATCCCCCCTGAAAATAGCTGTTAAAAATCCATGGTAGGGTCCACTTGAAAACCGGTCAATTCTCACCTGTAAAAAACTGCCGAATAGTTGCCCAGCATATTCTAAAAACTCAGGTGTTTTTATAGGATAATAATAACGCCATGTTTCGAATTTCGGCAAGACATATAGCAGCACTGATGCCAGCAGTAGAATACGGAAGTCATTCCAAACTTTACGCTGCATCCTGGGCCAAAATAAAAAGACCAAGACCCATGATACATCGATAGTATATTGGTCATTCAGGGCAAAGCCAATACAAAGGATGAATAGGGGTTGTAGGACCATCTATTAAAACTGGTCCTTAGAAAGGAACACCGCAAGTAATGTGAATAACTAGAGTTTATCAACTACAGTATAGGAGAGGTCCTTGAAATAAAAATCTAAAATCTCTTTCCATGTAAAGCCTGAGGAGCCCATGTGCATGGCGCCCTGTTGTGACATACCCACCCCGTGTCCAAACCCGTAGCCCTTAACAACTACAGTGTCACCTTCTAACAAGGGATGAACAAAACCACTCTTCCATTTAAAGTGGCGACGTACTGTTTCCAATTTAAAGGACTTTTCATTAATCTGCCAATGTGAGGACCTAGCGGGGGGTATGGATTCAAAATAGGCACTCCACTCTTCAGCGACCATGGAAACACCTTGTGTATCCCAATACGCGGACCAATCGGAAAGTGAGGTACGGTGCTGCCATTGATAGCGACTCCCTTTCGTAGAAAACGGGTCTAATACAGCGCGACAATAAGGCAATTCTTTAGACCACACCAAATGTGGCAGCGTAGTCATTCCTCCAGAATTAGAATGATAAAAGCCTACAATAGGCTTACTATTATGAGTAGCAATTGAATCTTTTGTGGCCAACACAGCTGATTGAATAATGGTTGCATTTTTCCCATGAGGTACACCCTTAAATGCTTGAGAACTTTGATCGTCTTTGACATGATACCCCTCTTTGGCATGTTTACTCAAGTTTGTTAATAACCACGTTCTTGAAAGAACCGCTTGGGCCTGATGGTATGCTGGCTCAGGGGACAATCCACCTTCCGCTTCAACCACGCCAGCGATATAATTAGAGATTGGAACTTTTACTATAGCTTCCAAATAAATAAGAAAAGGACGAATGGTTAATTGACCCATATAAGGGCGCTCCCTAGTCCATTTTTTACCATGCATAACGCGCATTACGATGGTGTCATTCGAAGAAATAATAATAGAATCACAAGCGGCCCTATTCAATCTTAAATCACCCCTAAACGTATAAAGTGGATGTACATCGTCTACCCCATACTCCATAGAAAAAATACTGTCAGGGGTATAGGCGACCAACGTATATGAGCCACTTTTCACCTTGACCTGAGCCCGACCATATTCCTGCTCAGCAAAAGTCAAGATGCGAGGTCCAGACTTGTAGGCCTTTGTAGATTGCCCATGAGCAATCAGTTGCAATAACAGTGCGAATAATATACCGGTTAGCTTCATCAAGACGAAAGTACAAGTTCTGAAATAAGACCAACGGCATCCTGCTCTAAGGTCTGTGCTCCAAGCATCGCATCCAAGCGACTATATTGGTCCAACTGGTCTTCACCACGCTCAATAATGAGTTTCTTTAACGCATATACACTGACTTGCTCTTGTAATAGCTCTGGGACAGCCTCCCGATCCAAAATAAGGTTCGGTAAGGAGAAAAACGGCACTTTCACGAATCTTCTAGCGATAGCTAAAGAGATTGGATTAGCCTTATAAACCACTGCTTGAGGAATTCCCAACAATGCTATTTCGAGAGAAGCCGTGCCACTGCATGTGAGTGCAAAGCATGCCGATGTGGCTACCTCTAATAATGGAGCATCTATTACCTCGATGTTTTCAGGTACTGATAAATTAGGCCAAGATGCGACTACGGATGCAGCTCGAACTACTTTAAATCGATACGCTGGAAGCGCAACTGCCAAATCATAGAAGACCGGTAACAATCTTTGTATCTCTTGACTTCTTGACCCTGGCAACAGCACAATTTCCTTAGAATCTGGAGCATACCCCGTTTTACCAGCGTAATCCTCAGCCAAGGGATTGCCCACATAATGCAACTCATGACCTTTTGCCGCATACCAAGACTCTTCAAAAGGCAAAATGCTTAAAATAAGATCTGTTGAAGCGGTGAGTTTCTTTAATCTTCCTTGTTTCCAAGCCCATACCTTAGGCGGGATAAAGTAGACCACCTTCATTCCTTGGACCTTAGCCCATTGTGCTATTCGAAGATTAAACCCTGGAAAGTCTACAAGAATCAACACATCTGGCTCAAATTCCGCAATATCTAGCTTTACCTGGCGAAACTGCTCGCGGATGACACGTGCCTTTAGAACAACTTCTACGAAGCCCATAATAGGGTTCGCAGGAAGATTAAAGCGGAGCTCCACTCCTTCTTTTTGCATATGAACACCTCCCCAACCTGAATGAACTGTTTTAGGATGTACTTTTTGAATAGCTTGAACTAAAGATGCCGCTTGGACATCTCCGGAGGGTTCACCTGCTATCCAGAAAATTCGCATTAATTTAAGATGAATTGAAAGTAAATAACACCCGCAACACTTGGCAAACAAGAGAGCATAATACCTCTTGCTACGCGGTCTTTATCAAAGTTTAATGCCGTAAAAAATAATACTGCGTTGATTACTATCCCAAAAGTGATGGCACGCATAACAATTAATCTCCAAGCTGGATTGGTCACATCGCCCACTTCTCTTAACACCGGATAAGTTTCCATTGCCACCGCGAGGGAAAACAACGGAGCACCAATGCCCACAAGAAATCCTGCGATATAATCTATTAATCTATTTTTTTTTCTCAAAATCCCATTGATTAAGTGTTGCTATAGCTTGATGCGCCGTTAAATCTACCGTTATAGGTACTACACTGATATAGCCTTGCTCTAGCGCAGAAATATCAGTATCATCACCGTGGTCATAATTTTCAAATTTTCCCGTTAACCAATAATATGGACGACCAAAGGGATCAATACGAGCGTCAAACTCTTCTACCCAATTTCCAATGGCCATTCTACAAACACGAACACCTCTATAAGGCGCTTTTGCAGCCTCTGGAATATTTACATTCAAACAAATCCCTTGGGGCATACCGTTGGACATCACCTGTTGTATGATGGTTCGTATGTGTTTTCGTCCTGCTTCGAAAGACGCCTCCCATGAAAACTCGCACAAACTAAAACCAATGGCAGGAATACGCTCTAACGCTCCCTCAACAGCAGCGCTCATTGTGCCAGAATAAATGACATTAACTGAAGCATTAGAACCATGGTTAATGCCACTAAGAATTAAATCAGGTTTTCGCGGAAGTATTTTATTCACTGCCAACTTCACACAATCTGCTGGTGTTCCACTGACCTTGAATTCCTTTTGAGGACCTTCTGAGTGTACTTCCGTGCAACGCAAGCTAACATCTAAAGAGATTGCATGTCCCTTACCACTTTGTGGCCCATCAGGTGCCACGACCCATACTTCACCAAACTCATTTGCTATTTCTATCAAGAAACGAATCCCAGGTGCGACAATACTGTCATCATTGGTTACTAGAATTAGAGGCTTTTCTGTCATGTTATTGCGACGTTTCTGTCAAAGTTACGGACCGAATGGTCATAGGCATACATTTTGTTCCTTTGTTTAACGACAACTTTATAACAAGCTTATGTTTCTACTGATCATTGTTTTCATCATAACTGGCCTAGTGGTCCAGAAGAGATTGAAATCTAAATTCAAAAAATACAGCAAGGAGGCCCTTTCAAACGGATTATCCGGAGCGGAAATCGCTGAAAAAATGCTAAACGATCATGGTATCCATGACGTACGCATTGAAAGTGTCGCAGGAAAGCTTACTGACCACTATAATCCGGCAAATAAAACCGTCAACCTAAGTCCTGAAGTATATGGGGGCAGAAGTGTTTCTGCGGCGGCAGTCGCAGCACATGAGGTAGGTCATGCCGTACAGCATGCCACTGGATATAAATGGCTAGAAATGCGTTCACAATTGGTGCCTGTTGCTCAGTTAAGCGGAAAAATCATGAACATCGTTCTATGGTCCATGATTCTAGGTATGAGCATCTTGAAGATTTTCGAAATGAATACGGTTATTTGGGTCTTGATTGCTGCGCAAGCAGTAATAACCGTAGTATCTGTTGTTACACTACCCGTTGAATATGATGCCTCGAACCGGGCACTCATCTGGTTAACTACCTCTGGAACTGTTACCACGTCAGAACATGACAAAGCAAAAGACGCACTCACCTGGGCAGCCCGCACTTACTTAGTGGCAGCATTAGCATCTTTAACACAACTAGCATACTACTTCTCGCTTTTACGGGATTAACAATAGCCTGGTCATCTGAGAAAGCAGAAATTCTGAACTAAAAAAAACCCGTGCGAAAAGCACGGGTTTTTTTTTAGTTCATAGAAAGAGAAATTTACTTCTCTACCTTGTACCCTAAGGACTGTAAGTATGCGATTTTTTCATCTACAAAGGATTGCTGGCGAGAAGTGATTTCTTTTTCAATAGACCTCTTTAACCCAGAAAGCTCTGTTTCACTCAGCTTACCTAAAAATTGAGTGGCGAATAATGACTTTAACGTACCGTTGTTGTTTTGATTTTCGCGGAAGATTTCCACTAATGCTTTTGGCTTCATTTTTACAATAATTAAGTTGATGATTAACTAACATTAACATATTGGATGGACGTCAAAGTTATTCAATTTTTATGTAAAATAAAAATAACTATATAAAAGCATAATATTACTGAAGATTATTGAGATTTTTAACGCCGATGTGACGTACTGAAATGAGAGGCTCTGCATACTTAGCGCCTATAACACGCCCCCAATCCTGAGCTCTTGCAGAAATAGAATCGAAAAAGTCTTCACTAGCTATCACCGTCTCAGGCTCTGTACTATTTGGATTAAAAAATTGCGATTTATGGGCTCTAATACTCTCCATTTTCTGCACAAAGCCATCAGTTATGTCCACTACCAGATTAGGCTCAAGGTTATAAAACTGTAAGTACTTATACATCGTTTTAGGACGCCATGAGGCTAATGGCACACCATTATCATATAGCTCAATTTTACTCAGACCAGCTAAAAAGCACGCTTCTTCTATTAATTTTGATGCGCGTCCATGATCTGGATGACGATCAGTCGGAGCATTCATTAACACAATTTCTGGTTGATATTTTCGAATGATTTTCGCGACTTTTAATTGGCTTTCATGATCATAAGAAATCTGACCATCCGGCATGGACATATTTAAGCGAATTTTACAGCCTAAAATATGACCAGCCTTGCGTGCTTCTTCTTTACGAATTTCAGCATTCCCTCTGGTGCCCATTTCACCTTCCGTCAAATCAACTATTCCAGTGGCAGCGCCTGCATTCGCATGACTAGCTAATAAACCACCTGCGCCCAATTCGACGTCATCTGGATGCGCACCAAAAGCTAAAATATCTAGTTTCATTATCTTCTATTTTCCTTGGGCGAAGTTAGTAACTTCTTCACTCATGGGACGTACTCTAGAACCCAGGTGACTCACCCAGTTACCTTCGCTATCCACTAAGAACTTGTTGAAATTCCAAGAAACATTGGCATCATCGACGCCATTCTGAGCAGCATTACTGAGCCACTGGTATACCGGATGTCCTTTATCACCATCTGTGCTTACTTTACCCATCATCTGAAAGGTAACACCGTAGTTTTTGCTACAAAAAGTCTTGATTTCTAACTCCGATCCTGGCTCTTGACCTCCAAAATCATTAGAGGGGAAACCGATGATAACAAATTCGTCACTTCCATAAGTCGAATGGAGTTCCTGTAAACCTTCATATTGAGAAGTGTACCCACACTTTGACGCGACATTAACAAGGAGTACTCTTTTTCCTTTGAGGGTTGTAAAGTCGAAATTCTGGCCGTCAATAGTAGTGGCCGATAGGTCATAAAAAGATGTTTTTTCCATGGGAATTGATATTTCGTTCGATTGATTTGATGTAACATATGCCGACTCACCATCTGAAGATCCAGTGCAAGCAACTAATAACGTAGAAAAAAGTAAGTACTTCATAGAAGGTTTTTAAGGTAGTTTTTAAATAAACAACATGGTAAGCATATAGTTTACCATATTTTCGCAAAGTCAATAGAATATTACATGTCAAAGATAAGGCCATTATTAGCTAGGTTTTTTCAGCAAGAACTGAGAAACTCAAACGCGCTCTTCTCGCTCGGTCTGTATTTGTTGGGCATTACTTATCTCATTTATTTATTGGGAGGAAACAATGCTGCAGACAGTACATGGAATACCTTATTGTGGGTAGTCGTTTTTTTTGGTACGGTTAGCCAAGCCAGCAGGAGTTTTGATTTTGAAAGTGGTGATTACTTTTTTTACTTTCAAACCTTGATAGGTCCTGGGCCAACCATCATAGCGAAATTGGTCTTTAATGCGGCCTATATGAGTGTACTTTCTTTTCTCACCTGGGGACTTTTTTCCGTTTTTTATGGCAATACGGTCTTCAGCCCCATGCTATTTGCAGCTGGTTTACTGTTAGGATGTATCGGCTTTAGTGTGGTGCTTACATTGACGAATGGCATTGCACAACGCACCAATGGAAACGCAACACTAAGTACTGTATTAGCAATTCCATTGCTCTTTCCTGTTTTAAAATTAACCAGTGCGTTGAACGTTCAAGCAATGGTAGGGGTTCCTTTAATCGACGTCCTTGATTTAGTAGGTGCTTTAGCTGCATTAGATATTGCAATTGGGCTTCTTGCCTACCTTCTCTTTCCGTATCTTTGGCAAGATTAAACACCACTATGAAAGGACGTATTTACAAGTTCACTGGACTGGCCTTAGTGCTCTACAGCCTCATATATGGATTGTTAACCTCCATACCGGACTTACCCATTCTTGAGCAAAGTATTAGAAATTTATTTTATCACGTCAGCATGTGGTTTGCCATGGTAGCAATGATGGGAGGGAGTTTCGGCTACGCCATCTCTTTTTTATCAAAGGAAGACCTCAATAAAGACCACAGAAGCGTTGCGCTTGCTCAAACTGGAATGTTGTTTGCAACACTTGGGCTTCTAACCGGTATGATTTGGGCTAAATACACTTGGGGTGCCTGGTGGACCAACGATCCCAAGCTAAATGGCAGTGCTGTTACTATGCTTATTTACTTGGCCTATTTTGCCCTGAGGAATGCGATGGATGACGGTAGAAAACGTGCACGTATAAGTGCGGTCTACAATATTTTTGCCTTTGTGATGATGATCGTCTTCATTGGTATTTTACCACGTATGACCGACAGCTTACATCCTGGAAATGGCGGTAACCCAGGTTTTAATTCGTATGACTTGGACAACAGGCTAAGACTTGTATTCTATCCGGCAGTAATTGGTTGGATATTAGTGGGAACTTGGATCGCCTCTTTGCGTTATAGACTAAGAAAACTAGAATCATGAGACAGAGAATAGCTTCATTCTTCGCACTTGCACCTATGAGTGCCTTTGCACAAACTAAAAACATCATGTATTCAGAGGGTAAAATCTATGTTGTTATAGCTGTTGTAGCAATCATCTTCATAGGTTTAGCAGCCTTCCTTATGGGAATGGACAAAAGAATTAAAAATCTGGAAAATGAAAAATAGCCAAATCGCAATCATCATTGCGATCGCCGTGCTTATTGGATATACGCTTGTACGCTTAGGTAACAGCTCAACTTATAGCACCTTTGAGCAAGCAACCGCATCCATGGGAGAAAAAACAACAGTAATAGGATACTTAGATGCCGACCAGCCTATGGATTTTAATCCGAAAACCATCACCTTAACGTTTACCGCAAAAGATAAAAAAGGGAACGAAAGCACGGTGATTTACCACCAACCTAAGCCACAAGATTTTGAGCGATCTGAAGAGATTACGATGACTGGATATGCTTCAGACAGTGCCTTTATCGCTACGGATATTTTAATGAAATGTCCTTCTAAATACAATGAGCAGAACGAAGTTCAATCTGACAAAATTTACAAATAGCACCTATGCAATACGTTGGTGAACACCTTTGGGCAGCAGACCTTGGAAGAGGATTAACTGCCCTTTCTTTTGTTTTCGCACTATTATCCACATTAGCCTACTATTTAAAAGGGGATCAATGGAAATTACTGGGACGACTCGCTTTTAGAATACATGCGATTTCACTCTTCGGATTGATTGGGACCTTATTCTATATCATGGCCCATCACTACTTTGAGTTTGACTATGTATGGAAGCACACCTCATTGGACCTTCCACCACAATACTTGTTTTCTGCCTTTTGGGAAGGACAGGAAGGATCCTTTTTACTTTGGATGTTTTGGAATGCCATTCTAGGATATATTTTAACCTACAGTGCGAAAAAATTCGAAGGGCCCGTAGTCGGTGTATTCGCTGCTGTACAGGCATTTTTAGTCAGTATGATATTAGGAGTGTATATAGGTGATATGCATATAGGGTACAGTCCATTCATACTTGTGCGTGAACTTGCGGAAAACGTGGGATTACCTTGGACACAATTCGCTGATTACCTTGAAAGGTTTCCTAATTTTGCGGATGGATCAGGTCTAAATCCATTGCTTCAAAATTACTGGATGACCATTCATCCACCTACACTTTTCCTAGGCTTTGCCTCCACATTAGTACCATTTAGTTATGCAATAGCAGGACTACTGCGAAAGGATTATAAAACCTGGATCAAAAGTGCCTTAATATGGAGTTTCTTCTCCGTGGGCATACTAGGCGTAGGTATACTCATGGGAGGTGCATGGGCTTATGAAGCATTAAGTTTTGGAGGGTTTTGGGCCTGGGATCCGGTTGAGAACACCTCTTTAGTTCCATGGCTAACCATGGTAGCTGGTGCGCATCTGCTGCTAATTCAGCGGAACAAAGGAGGTGTAATTCCTGCAGCCCTTTTCCTGCTTATTCTAACTTTCTTATTGGTTCTATACTCCACATTCCTGACCCGCTCTGGGGTACTAGGAGACAGCTCTGTGCATGCCTTTGTAGACTTAGGATTGAGTGGGCAACTACTAATCTATTTACTCTTCTTTACGATCGGAAGTATAACTTTATTCTTAGCCCGTTACAAAGGGTTACCAAAAAAAGTGAAGGATGACCGTATGGACAGCAGAGAATTTTGGATGTTCATAGGTGCACTTGTTCTTCTGACCAGCGGTTTGCAAATTACGTTAAGTACTTCTTATCCTGTTTTTAATACATTGTTTGGTCCTGACGGCCTCATACCTATTTACGATCAAGACAAAGTTCTCATTGATCCTATAGAGCATTACAACGCTATACAGGTTCCATTCGCAATCATTATTGTACTTCTTATTGGAGCTGGTCAGTTTTTATCTTATCACCGCACCACAACAGCACAATTCTTCAAACGTCAAATTCTGACCTTGATTTTAACTACTGTCTTTGCCGGAATGAGTTCTTGGATTCTTAATATGTGGAATCCAATGTATGTGATACTACTCTGGTGCTCTTACTATGCCGTTATCGCTAACCTAGAGTTTTGGATACGCTGGGCCAAGGGAAACTGGAGTATCGCTGGATCTACAGTAGCCCATATCGGCTTTGGATTGATCGTTGCAGGCTCATTGGTGTCAAACGCTAACAAAGATGTCATCTCCCAAAATAAAACCTTCATTCACGAGGAATTTCCTGCGAATGAAAACCTTCTGATACATCAGGGTGACACCGTACAGCTTGGTGAATATTGGGTAAGCTGGACGGACCAGCGTGAGGAAGGTTATTACCAGAGGTATATTTTAGAGTTTTTTCAGGAAGATGAAGACCATAGTGGAGCGCTAATACCAGTGTTTAACCTCTCCCCTAGTATTCAAATGAATGAGCGTATGGGTAATGTTGCAGAACCTTCTACGAGACACTTCCTTACAAAAGATATTTATACCCATGTTACCTATGCAGATATGCGTTCCATGGAAGAGAAAGGTACAGAGGAATGGAAGAATGCTTTTGATATTGAATTGGCTACAGGAGACACGCATTTCTTATATGGTAAGTACCAGGTTCGCTTAGATACGTTAGTGGTTGAAGCTCCTCAAGAAGACGGTAACCTAGAATACGTGGTATTAGGTGCTGGTCTAAGCGTAACTACAATGGAGGATAGTACTTATAAAATCATGCCTATTTATGCTGTTCAAGGAGATGAGGGTCAACATGTAGATGCTGAAATAAAAGAACTCGGATTGAAATTTAGTTTTGATCGTATTAATTATGAGTCCAACAGACCGGTAATTACTGCCAGTGAACATGTTGAAGCTGAGGAACCTTTTATCTTAATTAAAGCAGAAGTTTTCCCTTGGATCAATCTTCTTTGGATCGGCTCTTTATTGATGGCTCTAGGTACTGTCATCGCTGTCATTACAAGGTTAAGAAGTAAATAATATGAAGGTAGCACTCATAGGAAAAGGTAACTTAGGTCACCACCTCTATGAAGGCTTACGTACTCATGTATCAATAGAATGGTATGGAAAAGACTACCCCAAAACTATTGATGCAGATCTAATACTGATCGCTGTACCGGATACGGAGGTGTTAAACGTTTGTAATTCTTTCAAAAACCAACTTATTGCGCACACTGCAGGCTCCGTGAAACTACCAAACACTTCTAGGGCAGCTGTTTTTTATCCACTTTACAGTTTTACGAAGGCACAAGACATTAATTGGTTAAAAGTGCCATTATTACTAGAAACAGCAAGAAAAGAGGACGAAAGTTTATTGCATGAATTGGCGCAACTACTGACTGAAAAGATCTTTTGGATTTCTAGTGAACAACGTGAGAATCTACATGCAGCGGCGGTCTTGGTGAATAATTTTACCAACCATCTGTATACTCTAGCCAGTGATCATTGTACCGCTTATGACTTACCTTTTGAAGTACTGCATCCAATCATGAATCAAGGACCAGCGAAAGCCATTGAATCCACACCATTGGAGGCCCAAACTGGACCTGCCAAGCGTGGGGATCAAAACACGATGGACAAACACCTTTTACAGCTTAAAAATGACAAGTTGCGGGAACTATATGTATTGATGAGCAACAGTATAAAACAAAGAGATGAACTATAAAGAGAAGTTTAAGCACATTACTACCGTTGTTTTTGACGTAGACGGTGTAATTACAAACGGATCGGTTCTTTTGATTCCAGGAGCTCAGCCCGTGCGGAATATGCACAGTAAAGATGGATACGCCCTCCAACTCGCGGTGAGAAATGGTATTCGTATAGCCATCATCACAGGTGGAAATAGTGAAGACGTACGAGACCGTCTGGCTGAAACTGGAATCAAAGACATCTACATGAGTGCATCGAACAAAATGGATGCCTATGAAGATCTCAAAATGTGCTACGATCTAACGGACCTTGAAATTCTATATATGGGCGATGACTTACCTGACTATGATGTAATGAAAGCCGTAGGACTGTCCTGTGCACCGCAGGATGCAGCTCCAGAAATTAAAGCAATATCAGATTACGTAAGTCCAATAAATGGAGGAGAGGGCTGTGTCAGAGATGTGCTGGAGCAGTTATTGAAAATTCACAATAAATGGGGTCGTCCGGAAGATAGAACATGGTAAAATCAACTAAGCCCCTTCAATTAAACAGATCTTTAGTCCTAGGTTCTAAAAGTCCTCGCAGAGCACAACTCCTGTCTGATCTTGGCTTCGACTTCAGGATTGAGGTCACGGATGCCGATGAGAATGCTCCAGAAAATCTCAACGGAGAGGAAACTGCAGTTTGGATTTCTGAACAGAAAGCAAAAGCTCTGCAACCGCTGTTAGCTGATGATGAATTAGGTATCACTTCTGACACGGAAGTATGGCTTGACAACAGGAGATTTGGCAAGGCGGCTGACGCGAATAAAGCAAGAAAAATGCTACAGGCTTTAAGTGGTAAAACACATCAAGTCATTACGGGGTTGTCTCTTGTAACCCGCACAAAGATCACCTCGTACTGCAGCGTAGTACAAGTACACTTTGACGTGCTTCCATCATGGGCGATAGAACACTATGTTTCCACATTCAAACCATTTGACAAGGCAGGAGCCTACGGTATTCAAGAATGGATTGGACAGACCTATATTCACAAAGTTGAAGGAGAATACAATGCAGTTGTAGGACTACCAACATCCACTCTATTCAAAGCACTTGAGCCATACCTAAAGGCATAAAAAAAGCCGAAACTATAGTTTCAGCTTTTCTATATGAATTTCACTAGATTATTTGGAGGCTATTGAAAGATCGATCATCCAACCATACAGATCTTCTGAACGTCCCATTCTAATATCAGTGAGTAGCTTTTTAATATCCATGGCCTTCCCGTTTTCAGGTACCGGAATAGTGAAATTTTCACCATGGTATCCAATAGTGTCGATTTGACTCACCACTGCAGCAGTACCCATTCCAAAAGCCTCTTGAAGCTTTCCTTCACGAGCTGCCTTCACTAATTCCTCCACCGTAATTGGGCGCTCTTCCAAGGCCCAACCTTGGGCTTTAATCAATTGGATTATTGATCGTCTGGTTACTCCTGCTAAAATTCGGTCGGTCAAAGGAGGGGTAAGAAATACACCATCAACTAAAAGCATCAGGTTCATTGTACCACTTTCCTCTATATACTTATGTTCTTTATGATCAGTCCATATGACTTGATTATATCCCTCCTCTATAGCCTTGGACGTAGGATAAAACGCACCTCCATAATTCCCTGCTGCTTTTGTATATCCTATACCACCGCTGGCTGCTCTAGAAAACTCTTGTTCAATCTTAACTTTTACAGTCCCGTTGTAGTATGGACCTACAGGCGAAGTAATAATACAAAAGGTGTAGTCATCACTTTGGCGTGCTGCTATAAATTCAGAAGATGCAAACACAAATGGACGGATGTATAAACTGTGGTCTTCCGTTTTAGGAATCCATGCTTGATCAATCTCTAAAAGCTTTGACAACCCATCCATAAATACATGCTGCGGTATCTGCGGTATCATAAGGCGTTCAGCACTTCTATTGAGTCGTGCAAAGTTGTCCAGAGGACGGAACATACTTACTGCACCGTTGTCCTTTCTATAGGCTTTCATACCCTCAAATGCACTTTGACCATAATGAAGTGCATGGAGTCCATAAGAAAATTCTAATTGTCCATAAGGACGAATTTCTGGTTCTTGCCAAACTCCATTCTTAAAATGACAAACTAGCATGTGGTCAGACATGTTTTTACCAAAAGGAAGATTGTTAAAATCTAGATCCTTTAAACGGCTTTGTTGTGTCAATTCAACTTTCATAGGCAATACTATTATTTCGAGCACAAATGTACTAATTTTGACAATGAGAAACAGAAGCATTCTGCTCTGTAAGAATAGAGAGTTTTAATTTTAATCGAATCGTCCAATGAATCACCACTTACTTGTTATTTTCATTTCAATCGGATTGTTTTCTTGTCAAAACGGTAACGTAGATTCTCAAAACATCGTGGAGCCTCAAGTATCAGCTAATGAATATATTAGCTTCGGAGACAGCTCTTTTGCTACAGATAATAGTATGACCGCTGCGGATCTGGTAACGGCATTTGAAACTGGCGAGTCAGATACTGTCTTCGCAACAGTGGCAGGTCCCATTACTAAGGTTTGTACCACGAAAGGTTGCTGGATGTCTACGGCAATTGACTCTAATAATAGCCTTTTCGTAGACTACGATTACGAATTTTTACTTCCTACCAACAGTAAGGGCCAAAAAATGGTCATGACAGGATATGCATATTGGGACAGTACAACAGTGGCTGAACTCAAACATTACGCTGAGGATAGAGGAGCGAGTGAAGAAGAAATAGCCTCAATAATGAATCCTACTGGAGAGGTAAAGTTCAAAGCCAAAGGTGTTAAAATTGCCATATCTACTTCAAATGAAGAGTAAGTTTTTTATCCTTTCGATATTACTATCATTGGTATACGCATGCACTCCTACGCAGGAGTCAGCGGACGTAGTAGCGCCAATCTGGTCCCCGGAAGTAGATCAACCGAGTGAATTGGCAGTGATCATGAGGGTTATTAATCAAGAGGGTATTGAGCGCAAAGCAAGTCTTGAGAACGGAGTGCTGAGCACAGCTAATTCTTCCTTGATATTCGATATGATTACTGCCCAACCAACAGAACCGCACATGGTGGGGCCTGCTTTTGAACCACATGCACAGGGCTTTATTTACGCCTACAGTGAATTAGCGTCAGCCACTTCTGTATCCTCGCAAATAGAAGCGCATAACAACTTAGTGAAAAGCTGTGTCGCTTGTCATATGAACTTTTGCCAAGGTCCTATTTCAAGGATTGAAAAACTCTACATACCATAGTGTCTAAGGCGAGCCCAAGACACATCAAGACTTCCGCTGATGGGAGCTTGACACTTTGGGTTCCCAAATTAGACGAGTACTACCATAGCATTCATGGAGCACTTACCGAAAGTCAACATGTTTTTATCAATGCTGGATTAAAATCGCTGGCGCTCCCGGAAGTTCGCGTTTTAGAGGTTGGATTAGGAACTGCCCTAAACGCTAGACTGACCCTTGAACAAAAAGGGAGTACTCTAATTCACTACACAGCTCTTGAAAAGTTTCCGTTAACAACGGAAGAAATTGATCTTATAGCACGCTCTAATATGCAACAGGAAGGACTAATCCTTCGTTGTGAACCGTTTGTGCCGACTGAGCTTATACCAGGATTTCATTTTGAATTGATCACCACTGATCTTAGACTCTTCGACAGCGAGGAATCCAGCTTTGATCTTATCTATTTTGATGCCTTTGCGCCAAGTGCACAGCCTGAGCTCTGGACGGACGAAGTCTTTGAAAAGATGTTTAAAATATTAGCTAAAGGTGGCTGTTTGGTTACCTACTGTGCAAAAGGAGTCGTAAAGCGATCTATGAAAGCTGCAGGTTTTGAAGTCGAACGGCTGCCTGGACCTCCCAGAAAACGAGAAATGACGCGTGCATGGAAAAGATGATCAAATTCAACGCCCGTTGCTACGCTTTGATTATATCTAATCAAGGAAGACTTTTGGTAATGAAAGAGCTCTGGCAGGGAGTCAGTCTGCAAAAACTTCCCGGAGGAGGACTAGAATTAGGCGAGGGGCTCATAGAATGTTTAGACCGGGAAATCAAGGAGGAATTCAAGCTTTGGTCCCCATTAGATTGGTCACATTTTTATATTCCTACTCATGCGTTTTCCTCTAGGTTTAAGCCTAACGAACAGCTGCTTCTGAATTATTTCATCGCTAGCAACCTCGTAAATGAGGAAGATTGGGCTATTATAGACCATGACCCAAATTTAATAGAAATGATTTGGCTTCCACTCGAAGCTAAGCAAGCTTCATGGTTTTCACTCGAGTCAGATCGCGCGGCATTTTTAAAGTTAGTGAGACTAAAAACCCAATCTTAAGCCAACTACTTCAGCGAGTTTGTTGTAGAGTTGTTCCGGTTTTTTAGTTCGCCAATTCCATTCATCTAACTCACCACCGAGTACAAAGAATTGGTCCAAACCATAGGAATTCAACTCATCAACGACATGAGGTCTTAAATTCAAAAACGTCATCCACCCCTCTGGAACCTCATCCAACCACTCTTCATAGTAATCCGTTATATCCGCATGAAAATTAAGGATATTCTCCCCAATAAGTATAAACTTGTCTATCCCCAAGGGTACCATCTCATCAATAATATCGCGCTTGACCCGCATCACATCGTTATGAACGGCATCATTCCATTCTCCTAAAAACTCTATAATACCATATCCAGCAGCGTAATCTACAAACAGGATTTTAAGGACCAACGTCTCGCAACCTATATTATCCCATTGCGGATGCACCACATGATCAAAAATTCGATCTGTAAATTCCACTTCACTATTGAAGTAACCATACATTGGGCTTTGCGGATCTTCGCTGGCTATATATAGATGTCGCCAATTATAATAAGGTTCAATGGTGTGCATAAAAGTCTATCCAGAAATATTCTACTTAAAGTCTAACAAAATTAAGCTAGGGTTGTTAGTTTAACATTCACAAAAATAACAAATGGCAACATTCACTATTACCGGTGCAACAGGATCAGTTGGCAAGGCTATCGTAGACCAATTACTCAATGAGCAACACCTTGTTCGCGTCCTCTCTACAAGGAAGAATCTCGCGTGGAAAGGCGTGGAAACCTATTACTGGAACCCTTCCCAAGGCGAGATTGATCTGGCGTCTTTAGAAGGCGCTGATCATCTTATACATTTGGCAGGTACCACGGTTTCAAAACGCTGGACCGCTGCATACAAGCAGTCTATTAATGACTCGAGAGTATACACTTCTCAAACACTCATTGACGCTTTACAAAAGCTAAAAAAAGCACCATCTTCCTGCGTATCAGCAAGTGCCATTGGGTTCTACGGATCAGACTTTGAACGCACCATGATAGAAAGTGATTTACCAGCCGATGACTTTTTAGCGGCGGTAACAAGAAATTGGGAGCATTATACAGGGAAACTTGGAAACGACGAAAGACGTAGTGTTCAGCTACGTATAGGCATCGTCTTAGACAAAGGCGCCGGCGTGCTAGGCGAATTAGTCCCTTTAGCGAAAGCAGGTATCGCATCCCCACTTGGAACCGGTAAACAATGGTCAAGCTGGATACACATTAAAGACCTCGCGCGCATGTTTATCCATGCAGCCACATCAACGGATATCAAGTCTGGTCCATATAATGCAGTAGGTTCAAACCCTGCTACAAACAAATCTTTAACAAAAGCAATATGTAAGGTCCTTCACCGCCCCATGATTCTACCTGCTGTTCCTGGTTTTGTATTGAAACTGGTCCTAGGAGAAATGGCTACGCTCGCGTTAATGAGTCAAAAAGTAAGTAATGAAAAAATACTCAAGACAGGATTCACCTTCGAGTTTGACAATCTAGAAGAAGCATTGCGAGATGTATTAAAATAAAAAAGCCCCACTTAAGTAGGGCTTTTTTATCATAAAATTCAAATAATACTAAACCTTTGTAGCTGTAACTGAAATAGTCAGCTCAATGTTATGATCTATTAAATTATCCTTCAAAGATTCTGCAATAGAAGCATCATCTCTGTTATGGTAATTCACTCCCCATAGCGTACGATCAATCGAGAAAGTAGGTGCCTCAAAAGAAACTAAACCATTTTCAACTGAGATATGCGCAGGAAATTCAATACCGTTTGTCACACCTCTTAGAGTAAGATTACCAGATACTATCGAGTTCATCCCCTCTTCAGTAGTGGTATCATTTGCTTCGCTATAGTTCACCGCAGTTATTTCGAATAAAGCGGTCGGAAAACTATCAACATAAAAGAAATCAGCGTCTCTTAAATGTTCGATTAAGGATTCTCTCTTTCGGTCACGTAAATCGGTTACGTCTAATTTATTCAGATCTATCAGAATAGCACCACCCATAACAACATCACCATTTAACGCAAAATAGCTTTTTCCTAAACCCAATGTTCCGTTATGAGAACTACCCGTATAGGTCTTGAACCCTCTCCATTCCAATAGCGATCCTTCGTCTAAGAGCACTTTTACAGCATCTGCCAACACGTTCACTTCTTGAGCCTCACCTGTTGTAGCTTGATCTGCTTTTTCTCCCGCGCAACTTATCGCTAAGAAACCGATAGCCGCTATTATTACTGATTTTTTCATTGGAATATTTTATTTGGTGTAAAGTTAGGGGAACAATGCTCATATATACTTAGGTACTGAATAAGATTTATAAAATATCAAACTATTTATATACCCCACTAAACGTCTTCTCTGAATAGAGCATTTATCACTACGGTTTGCTAATAGAGTTTTCTGCGAAGTCTCAACGCTAAAATACTTACAACTAAGGCAATGCTACCAGCCAAGATATACGGATAACTGTAATGAAAGCCATACGCAGCACCACCAATAGCGGGCCCAACGACCCTTGCGAGTGAGCCAACACTTTGGTTCGTCCCTAGGATTTTACCTTGTGCATCATACGGCGCATACGTGGTCAATAATGTGCTTACCGTTGGTGTAAGTAGCGCATTACCAAAGGATAATAACGTCATGGAAACCAATTCTAGATAAAACTTATCTGTGGGCACAAAAGGCATGCTGAAAAGCCCCATAGAGACAAGAATTGTTCCGAAAAAGAGCAAGTTTTTCTCACCAAACCAGGTGTTGAAATACCCAATTAATCCACCTTGAATAACTACCGCGAGTACACCTATGTAGGCAAACGTATAACCAATATGGAGTTCGCTCAAGCCAAAATGCTCAGCCCACAATAAGGTAGAGGTAATTTGCATCATACTAAAGCCTAGGACATAGACAAAATTGATTGTAAATAGTGCGTTTACCTCAGGAATATCTCGGAATTGGATAATGTCTTTGAAAGGGTTTGGAAACAACTGCACAGTTGTACTCTTGACTTTTAACGTCTCATCTAGGAAAAACCAAGCTAGGACTAGATTCAACGCCCCTAGAGCAGCTGCAAAGTACCCTACCCCAGAAACTCCGTAGAACTCATTCACTATACCACCTATTGAAGGCCCAAAAATGAATCCTAGTCCAAAAGCAGCACCAATAATCCCAAATGCCTTTGTTCTTTTCTCTACAGGAACAACATCACTTATATACGCCTGAGCCACACTGAGGTTCGCCGCACCAAATCCCTTTAAAAGTCTTGTGGCAAACAATAACCACAGTACTGTGGCATTCGCAAAGAGAATATAAGCAACGATCATGATAGAGATACTGATAAGCATAATGGGCCTACGACCATATCGATCGCTTAATCCTCCCCAAAAACTCGCGAAAATAAACTGCATAATACTAAATGATGCACCCAAAAGACCCACCATTGCATCAGTTGCGCCTAATGTTTTGGCATAGATAGGGAGAATTGGGATGATGAGTCCAAAACCCATCAAATCCAGAAATATGGTCAGGAATAATACAACAAGGGCCTTATTCTTCATGGCTCGGAGTATGGCGAAGTGATACTACTTCTATTCCTTGTTCCGTAAGCTTATAACGATGTAATTCTTTTGCCCGATATACTTTTGAAAACTCTTCTGCTGCCTCGAGTTCAAACTGTGAAAAATCTTTATAACGAGCACTATAGTGTCCTATAAGTAACCAATCTGCATTCGCTTCTTTTGCTACTCTTCCAGCCTCTTTTGCCGTACTATGCATGGTTTGTCTTGCACGTTCCGACTTATCATCACAGAAAGTACTTTCATGGTATAACAGACTCACCCCTTTTACATACTGTGCCGTCTCAGGCACATACATCGTATCTGAGGCAAAGGCATAGCTCAATGGTTTTGGAGGGTCATAAGTGATGGATTCATTTGATACGACCTCACCTTCATCACTTGTCCAGTCTCTCCCCTCCTTAATCCAATGGTAATCACAAATAGGAATAGAGAGCTCATCAGCTTTAGATTTATTTAATCCTCTCTTTAGTGGCTTTTCTTTAAATAAAAACCCCGTTGTAGCTATTCTGTGTTTTAATGGAAATGTCGAAATAACATAAGAATCAGTCTCTACCAAAATCTGTGGGACTTTATGTTGCGTAATGACAAATGAAATAGGATACGACGTAAATGTTCCGGCTGCCCTAAACTGGGTAAGAACAATGTCTTTAAGCTTAGGTGGACCATACACCGTCAAAGGTGTGGTTCTACCTAAAAGATGAAAACTGCTCAGTAAGCCGACTAATCCAAAAAAGTGATCGCCATGCAAGTGAGAGATGAAAATGTGGTTTATTCTTGAGAATTTAGTCTTTGATCGTCTCAATTGCTTTTGAGCACCTTCACCGCAATCTATTAAGAAGAAATGATCCCGCATTTTTAACAATTGGGATGTGGTATAGCTATTGGACGTTGGTGTCGCACTAGCCGCACCTAAAACGACCAACTCTAAACTCATTTACTGTTTTTAAGTTTGCGTTTTTCAGCCAATAGATAAAGAACTGCCATTCTAACTGCTACACCATTTTGAACTTGATCTAAAATAACAGAATGCTCACTATCAGCGACCTCCGAAGTGATTTCAACACCTCTGTTTATAGGGCCAGGATGCATGATAACAATGGGTTTATCTAATGCGTCGAGGTGGTCCATTGTAAGTCCGTACTGAGCTCTGTATTCTGCTATGGAAGGAAAGTGATTAATATCTTGACGCTCATGTTGCACACGCAACATGTTTGCTACATCGCACCATTCAATAGCTGTTTGGAGATTATGCTCTACGCGAACACCTAGGGTATGCATATGTTTGGGAACTAATGTTGTTGGACCACATACCATAACCTCAGCACCCATTTTCTTCAATAGCAAAACATTAGACAGGGCAACACGGCTGTGCACTATGTCACCTATGATAGCCACCTTTATACCCTCTAAGGTACCTAGAGCTTCTCTAATTGAAAAGGCATCCAGCAAGGCCTGTGTAGGATGTTCGTGAGCACCGTCTCCTGCATTTACTATGGATGCATCAACATGCTGAGCAAGAAACTCACCTGCGCCAGGATTTGGATGTCGCATGACCACCATATCCACCTTCATCGCTAATATGTTATTGACGGTATCAATCAATGTCTCCCCCTTTTTAACCGAGGAGGAAGCAGCAGAGAAATTAATAACATCAGCGCTTAAACGTTTTTCTGCCAATTCAAAGGACAAACGTGTCCTGGTTGAATTTTCGAAAAACAAGTTTGCAATAGTGATATCACGAAGTGTTGGGACTTTTTTAATGGGCCGGTTAATGACCTCTTTAAACTGGGTGGCAGTATCGAGAATAAGCTGGATATCCTCTGCATTGAGGTGTTTAATGCCCAGCAAATGATTCACAGATAATTCGCTCATGAATTCGGTTCAGTTATTAGTACAGCATCGCGACCATCTACCTCTTTCCATAGCACCTCAACACGCTGAGAGGCTATAGAATCTACTTGTCGTCCCTTATAATCGGGTTGTATAGGTAAATCGCGAGAAAATCTTCTATCAATAAGTGTGAGCAGCTCCATCTTCGCTGGCCTTCCATAACTCAGGATAGCATCCATAGCTGCACGGATACTTCTACCAGTATAAAGAACATCGTCGATAAAAACTAATTTTTGATCTTCTACCAAATGATCAATATGAGTAGTGTTGGCTTGAAGATGTTCGCCAGACCTTCGGCGAAAATCATCGCGATAAAAGGTAATATCTAATGCTCCAGTACGAATACCCTCAACACCATACCCTTCTTCAAGTAATCTGACCAACCGGTCTAAAACCTGAACTCCCCTGGGCTGAAGACCAACAAGAATCGTATTTGTAAAATCACCATGATTTTCAATCAACTTACAACACAACCTGTTTAAGGCGATGTTCAGCTCTCTTGCATCAATGATTTCACGTTTGATCATGTGGCAAATTTACTTATTTATATGACGTGAAAATGTCTTCTAAATCAATCCCTCCAAAATTACCACTACTCATTAAGACCACTGCTGAATTTTCGGCGGGATCGGAAAGTGCAAGTGACAATTCCTCTGGAGTATCAAAAACACGAACTCTAGGACCAAAAGCTTCAACCACAGCTTTCTTAGAGAGCTCGGGCAATTTTTTATGTGCTACAGCGTCTGGACTGTAATAAACCCAGGCATCGTGTGCAGGATCCATCACTCCGTTGTATTGAGGTAAAAATTCAGGATTCAAACTGGAAAACGTATGTAGCTCAAGAACCGCGCGAACCTTGCCAAACTGATCTGCAATGGCCTTTACAGCTGCACCTACTTTCGACGGAGCATGTGCAAAGTCTCTAAACACCTTAACCTCTCCCTCGCGTATTGGTTGCATTCTGTTTTGAGCCCCTGCGAAAGATGCTATGGCATCATGAAACTCATGTTCTTGAACTCCCATTTCTAAACAAACCCAACGAGCGGCTTCCAGATTACTTAGGTTGTGTGCTCCAAAAACCTGAAGAGGAACCATACCCTCTGCTGTATCTATATAGGTTACTCCCTTTTCAATTGAATATTCTGGAAGACTGTAAGGGAATCGTTTTACCGGTGCATCACTCTCTTCGACCAATTGCTTTAGTACTGAATCCAGCTCATTGTAAATAAGTGCGCCACCAGGCTCAATAGTATCTAGGTATATTTTGAATTGTTCCAGGTACTTCTCAAAGGTGGGAAACACATTGATGTGGTCCCAAGCTATCCCAGTAATAACGGTGATATTAGGACGATAAAGATGGAACTTAGGCCTTAAATCTATAGGAGAACTTAAGTATTCATCACCTTCCATCACCATGAATTCAGAGCCACTCTCCATTTCCACCATACAATCAAAGCCTTCTAATTGGGCACCTACCATATAGTTCGTAGGAACACCTGCGTGCTGCATTACGTGTAACACCATAGCTGTTGTTGTGGTTTTTCCATGAGAACCAGCGATCACCACTCGCGTCATTTCTTTTGATATCTCAAACAGAAACTCAGGATAACTGAAAATATTCAATCCTAACTCTTGAGCTCTTAGTAATTCAGGATTGTCCTTACGAGCATGCATTCCTAGTATTATGGCGTCCAGTTGACTGTCAATTCTAGACGCCTCCCATCCATCAAAAGATGGAAGCAAGCCTTTAGCTAAAAGTCGACTTCTGGATGGCTCAAAAATCTGGTCATCTGAACCAGTTACTTGATGTTTCCCATTATGTAGCGCGATTGCTAGATTGTGCATCGCTGATCCGCCTATGGCTATAAAATGAATTCTCATCTATGGTTACTTATCAAAGTACAAATTTCCGAATCTAATCCTAGATCCACGTAAAGAAAGTAATACAGCGCCGTCGCGACCGTCGTCCGCAAGTCTGGAGGACTTTGGGGATACTCGGAATTTTTGCTTCTTGTTTCTATTCAATAAGGTGTAGGTCATCTTGGCGTCGTGGGATACACTAACCATAACAAGGTTACCGTTTTTGGCATTTGTGATCGCCCTCAAAGGTTTTTTACCCCAGCGCTTGGCATTCTTTCTATGATCATTGTAGACGAAGTGTAAGCCCTCATCATTCATTAGAAAGGTATACCCTAAATAATAGCCCCCATCATTCATCGACGTTTGCCGTTTTGGTACGTGGGCATACCAATCTATCTCACCCTCTTTATCAATACTTAAAACAATAATATCATTGTAATAATAGTAGTAGTTTGTAGTAGTAGCTCCACGACTATTCTGGGTGGTTACAACACGTACATCATAGTCTTCCGCTATGACATAGGCACCGCCATCTGGACGCGGCATAAACTGTCTAAAGACAAAATTCTTCCGAATTCCTCTTCCTCTAAACATTCTGTACCTGTTAAATTGAGCAACAAATTCTTCAGAAAAAGAACTCAAGCTAGAGCTGGTAACTTCACCTTTTTCCTGATCCACGGCCAAATACAACGAACCATCCATGTCGTAGTAATTACGTGTGCCGTAAAACCCTGAAATTGACATCTGATTGTCCTTTAAATCACATTGAATCCCCAAGCTGTGAACAGAAATATCAGTCAATCCCAAGTCGAATTCGGTAATTTTATTATAATCTCCAGATTGGATTCGCATCAGCTTATAATCTAGATCTCGACTTGGACTGAGACTTATCGTAGGATTACTATCATAGACACTTAGGATGAAAACATCTCCAGAATTTGTGACGTCAAAATCCATGATTCTAAAGTTTCGGTCCCTGTAGGTCAATTCTATATCTGCATTCCATTGTTCCTCAAGGTTTTTATCATAAATACGCACATAAAAATTCTCACTACCCCTTACCTTGAAAGGCGGGTTTGTGAAAATGGCGATTTTTGATCTATCCTCGCTCAACTTGATGGCAAATTCACCTTGTGATCTGCGACGAGAATCCATGGTTTCAACAAGCATAGGCGCACTAAGTGAAGCCAAAGTGTCTAGTGTCCTCACCAATAAATTCCGAACATCTCGCTGGCGATCATAACTCTCGTAAAATAAATACTGAATATTTTCAATGATCAAGCTACTCTTATACTCAACGCGCTTGCCATCCCATTCCCACTTGGGATTTTTGAGTAGCCACTCCTCGGTAAGGTTACTTCTATTATAGTACGCAAAATATTCATCCCTAGAGCCCGAAAGAAGAGACGCAGATGCAGGCCGATACGTATAAAAACCTGACTCGCCAACTTGTAATAATCGGTCAAATTTTGCGCTTCTGGCACTGTATTCAGGGCTCCATTCGAGTATTGGATATGAACTCTGCGCGGATAGAATGGTTATACTAGCAACAAAGCCTAGGATGACCCAAGTTGTTTTGTTAATGATTTTCATAGAAAACGGCAAAGTTTTTGTAGTTTAAACTAGAGTACGGAAGATACACCACCCCTGTTAAATAAAACCTCAAATGAATCGATTTCTATCCACTTTACTGTTACTCATTCTAACTGTTGCGCAAGCGGATGCGCAGGCAGTAGTGGTACGGAAACGTGAACTAAACACGGGTAGTTCCTCCGGAAATTTATCCACTCAAATCTCGCCCTCGATGACCAACAGTTCCATGAGTGGGATCTATTACAGCAGGTACAACCATTCTATAAAACTCAGTCCAACCGCATTAATTGCAGGAGATATCCCTATCTCCTATGAGCGAAAGATATCAGATTATTTCACCGTTGAAGCCGGGGTAGGATTGACCACTTTTAATCTTACCGAAGATCTAATTCGTGGCTACAGCACACGTCAGGAAGGCGAAACCGTCAGTAAAGTATCTTACAGTGCCTTGCTAAATGCAAAGATTTTCCCAGAGGGAAATGCGTTTCAAGATGGCTATTACATCGCGTTTAACCTCAACCACAGAAACTACGCTCAGGACTTTGCATTAGCCATGCCGGGTAGTATGGACAGCACCTTTAATGAAAGCTTCCAATGGTCAGATCTAGGTTTTACCATGGGATATCAAAGTAGGCCGTCGGAGCGAATGATATTGGATTGGTTCATAGGAGCTGGTATACGTCAAAAGACAAGGAAGATCAATGAATATGTAAATACATTCGACCCTATAAGTGGCTTATTCACGGGAGGGTACGTACTAAACGAAAGCAGAAATACAACCCCAGCGATTCTTGGCGGGGTAAAAATAAGTGTTCTCTTTAGATAGAAAATATGCCATCATATCAAGAAGCCCCTTGTAAATTGAATTTACAAGGGGCTTCTTGATTTTAATTTATGGCCTAGCGTATTTACTGGATTTCCAGCGCCATGGCTGAGATCAATGTTTCCGTTACTTTCTCAGCGATTGCATACGTGTCTACTCCAGCATGCGTAAATAAATCATCCTTTAGACTCAAACTTGATAAGAGTACATTCAGGTCGATTTTTAGTATAACATGGTCCCCTGGTCTAATTTCTTGCTCGAATATAGCCGTCCGGTAAAGACCATTTGTTCCCGTATGCCAAACTAAAAAATCATCATCTACTCCAATACTACCGGTAGGGTTCACCCTTCCATCGACCTTGACAAACCTATACTTTGATGCCCAAGACCAATACATGGCATTTGCACTAGAAAGAGGATGACTGGTAGGGAACGTTGTAGGATCCATTGAATTCTGAATAGAATCTACACCTAGCCCTAAAGAAAGCATGGATACTTTGCGTGGAAGCGAGATCGTATAATTTAAACTTGAACTATCCGTTGCGTTGATAAAAAGAACTTCCTCTGCAAGGGTATTTCCTAAGGTGAGGTTACTGAGGTATAGATGAAACAAATCAAATTGAACTGCAGTATCACTTTTGAAAATCACATCACCAACCAGATGAGGGACATTATCATAGTTGAGTTGAACCTCGAAAGAAACATTCCTATTCTTCGTACCACATGAAGCAACTAGAAAAGAGGTGAATACAAGCAGAATAAACGGCCTCATACCTACAATTTGAAGATAAATTCGCTCTCTAAATTATTTCTCAATATAATGGCTTGAGTTAAATCCGCACTACTCGTTGGGTCAGAAAAAATTTCTGGCATTTGCGAAGGTTGTAAGCCTAGAAATAGTTTATCTACATCTAAGTTGATCACGAAATAAACATCCAGATTAGAACCGACACTAAAGTTTCTTTTTTCAGAGGGATTAATTACGAGGAGCTGTGAAGCAATACGCCAAGTGAACGTGCTCTTTGGGGTAGTGAATACAGTGTCTAGCGCATCAAAGACCCGACCTTCCATTTGGAAGAAACTGTGTCCCAAGTCTGGTCCACCCCAAACAACACCACTCGCTAAGGGGTTTGAAGCCTCTAAATTTTCAGGCGATGTATGTGCCCTAGCACTGTCTAAACCTATGTGATAGTTCAATCTGCCATTATAAGATCCTGACGGGAGCTGGGCCAGCTTAACCTCAGATGTTGTCAATAAATCAACCATGGTTAGATCACTTTCCGTTCTAGTTGTATCCTGATTATCTTGACTCACGAATTCAGCACCGCTTAGAGTGATGTAGATGTGATCCATTTTAATTATATCACCATTTATTTCAAATACTTTGCTCGTGTCTATAAGATCACCATTGAAGTATTTATAGGCTCTCACGTAAATATTTCTATCATCTAATGCCGTTGGATCTACAATTGGAATAGCCTTCTCACAAGCGGAGAACAACATTCCTAAAACCATACATAAAACTAATTTTCTCATTCTTCTTTTATTTTCAAAAACTCTGGTGCTTGTTCAATAGACACCATTATTTGGTCTAACAAATCATCATTCCCCTTAGAGAAGTCTAAATCTAAAGGATCTTTAAAGGTAATATTTAACAAGTTACCGGTACTCTTCACAAACATACCCGTTTTATCGAATGCTCGACGAAAACCATTGATAACCACGGGAACGACCACTGGATTCAATTCCCTTATCAAATGTACTGTTCCTCTTCTACCTTTAACAAAAGGGCGCGTAGTTCCTTGTGGAAACGTGATGGTCCAACCAGTTTCCATAGCTCTTTTGATATTTTCAATATCCTTTGGATCCACAGACCTGTTGACGTTTTTCCCCGCTTCTCTCCAAGTTCTTTTTATACTAACAGAACCTGCGTACTGCATGAGCTTCGGGAGAATCCCTTTTTTCATGGTCTCAGAGGCAGCGACAAAAAAGATATTCATTTTTGGCCTTAACAATGTAAACAGTGGCACCCTATTGTAAACGCCGTTTTTAGCCGCATTAAATACCTGATACATAGCACTGACATCAGCGAAGTAGGTTTGATGGTTGGAGACGAACAAGACCCCTTTCTCAGGGAGGTCTTTAAGCTTTTCTGCACCGACAATTTGAACACTATTGAGCCTAAAGAATCTATACCATGTGACTAAACCAAACACCGAAATCACACTTCGCTTGATAAGCAAATTGTAACCAAAACTGTCTTTTTTAAATGGGTTGAGTGTCATTGCGAACTATTAGTGAGTGCCCAAAGGTAAAGCTTAGGACAATAGTGCGATCAATTCTGATGTAATGTTAGCAGTTGCTCCCCAAATAATTTCGTCATTCCAATGATAGGCTGGAACGTTCATTTTTCCCATTTTAGTTGAAATCTTGGCTTTACCCTCAAGTTCTCCTGAACAAAGTGCTTCTATTGGAATAGAAAAGGTGTACGCAACCTCCTCTGAATTAGTATTCAGATCTGGCAGGTGTCCCGCGAAGCTAACGTAAGGATAAACCACAAAGTTTGAAGGAGGTATATAGCACTCTGACAGACTTCTTATCACCTCTACATCCTGGTGTTTTAAACCTACCTCCTCCTCAGCCTCACGAAGCGCTGTATGCTTAAAACTACGATCAACAGATTCTTGCTTACCACCGGGGAAACTTACCTGACCTCCATGAGTGCCATTGTAATCAGGCCTCTTCATAAAAAGCAACTCCAGATCATCAGGTCCCTGAAACACATGCAAAAGAACAGCCGCTTTATGAGCGCTATTGATTTTGGCCGCATTAGGCAAAATGAGCTTCCTATACCACGGCATCATTTTACGATGGCGGAATCCGTTTACTTCCTTATCCCTGATTTTCAAAAACTCTTCTTGGGTCATGCATTAAAAATACCGCAGATGTATGGGCTAAACGGAAACTAAGAGTATTTTTGTTATCTATCAACAACTATGATCTGATAACAAATGACTATAACTCAATATAAATATATAGTAGCGGTGGATAATCACCGTCATTTTGCCCGAGCTGCAGAGGCTTGTTTTGTTACTCAACCCACACTGAGTATGCAAATTCAGAAACTTGAAGAAGAACTTGATATACTGGTGTTTGATAGATCAAAGCACCCAATAGTCCCGACACCACTCGGAGAAAAGTTGTTGGTTCAGGCCCGAAAGGTTATTTATGAGTCTGATGTGCTCCAGAATATGGCTAAACAAATCAAGGGCACCTTTGAAGGAGATCTACGATTGGCTGTTATTCCTACGGTTGCACCAAGTTTGCTTCCTAGGTTTATTCCAGAATTCACTAAAAAATACCCAAAGATTCGACTGCACGTGCAGGAAATGAAAACAGACGAGATGATAGACGCGCTTCGTCAAGACAAAATAGATGTTGGAATCGCGGCTACACCACTAGAAGAGAGAGGTATCATCGAAAGAGCAATGTATTGTGAGCCATTTATGGCTTTCGTTCCTGAATACCATGAAATGACCAAGGATAAATTTCTACTTGCCTCTGAAATTAATGCTAAAGAACTGCTTCTGTTAAATGAAGGCCACTGTTTTAGAAATAGTGTATTAAAATTATGTCAAGGTCAATCGGAAAGAAACCAAGTGTTAAATATTGAAAGTGGGAATTTTGATACACTGGTGAAACTAGCCTATCGAGGAATGGGAATGACGTTGCTTCCCTACCTTACTGCGATAGATCTCCCGGATAAATATAGAAGCTTCATAAAGCCCATCGCAGAACCTACTCCTAGTAGAGAAATCAGTATTCTTCACTCCAGAACACAGCTAAAGCTAGAGTGGATTCAAGCACTGGAGACCATGATCATAGCACATCTTCCTGAAAAAGTACTGGAGGTACCTGAGGAGCTGGTTAAGCCATAAGACTCATAACATATCCCAAGAGGACTAACACAACCACAGAGATTACATTCATCACAATACCTCGAGATACCATATAAGGAATGGTTAGTTTTCCAGTAGAAAAAACAATGGCGTTTGGAGGAGTAGCCATTGGCAGCATGAAAGCACAACTTGCACCGAGCACTAGTGGAATCGTAAGTAATTCCATAGAGAAACCAAACGCGATACTAATGGTCAATACCAGCGGAAGTAACGCGCTTACTAAGGCCATATTACTCAGTAATTCTGTAGCGAACACTCCCAGTATAGCCATTACTATCAACCAGAATAGTAACGATGTTTCACCAAAGCCTTGAAGCCATGTACTTAATTGATAAAACCACGTACTGTCTTGGAGTGTTCCTGCTAATGCCAAACCTCCACCAAACAATAGTAATATCCCCCAAGGAAGTTTAGTGGTGTCACTCCAATCTAAAAGTGCTTTTTTAGATCCAGTACCTACAGAAAACAGGAGCAACGCAGCCATTAACGATATACCGGTATCTGTCCAATTAATTTCCGTAAATACTTGTCCTAAATAAGGACGTACGATCCAAAGAACGGCTGTCGAAACAAAAATAATTCCCACTTTTTTCTGTTCAATATTCAATGGACCAAGCTTGGCCCATTCTTCCTTGAGCCAAATAGACGTTTGACGTTCCTGATCCTCATTCAGTTCAGAATCTGACAGTCCACGCCGCAGCAAGAAAAAAGCAGTGAGGCCTAATACTACAGTTGCTGTCAAGCCAATAGGTAACCATTCAATGAATCCAATTTCACGATCGAGTCGTTCACTAAGAAATCCTGCGAAAATCAAATTTGGTGGCGTACCTATAAGCGTAGCCATACCCCCAATATTAGCTGACCAAGCGATACTTAATAAAATAGGTCGAGAAAGAGATTCTGATTTCTGTTTTGGTAAAACTGCTAAAACACTCGTGGCGATAGGGAGCATCATTATTGAAGTTGCCGTATTAGAAATCCACATGGACATAAATCCTGTACTTATCATAAATCCCGCCAATAAGCCGTGGTCCTGGGTACCTGTTTTATTTAAGATCCACAACGCAATTCGGTAATGTAGGGCCGTTTTTTCCAACGCCAAAGCCAATACAAATCCACCAAAGAACAAATACACCAAAGGATGGGCATAAAACGCACCCAACGACTTAGCCTCTGCTATACCAAGCAAGGGAAACATCAAAAGGGGCAAGAGCGCTGTGACCGCGAGATTCACTGTTTCCGTCATCCACCAAAGTAGCATCCAAACGGCTATTCCGAGCAACCAATATTCAGTTTCAAATTGGCCCCAAGCGGCGAAAATAATTGCAGTTGCAGGACCTAAGAGACGGATGATACGTGTACTTTTGTTCATGAAAATAGCTGATATGAAATTGATTTTTGCCACACATAATCCCGGTAAGTTACAAGAGGTAAAGGAATTATTGGCTCCAAAATATGAGGTAATTGGGTTAACCGAGTTAAATGACCACGAAGACATTCCTGAAAACGAATCTACACTTGAAGGGAATGCACTTGTTAAAGCCCGTGCCATCTGGGAGAAATACCAATTATCATGTTTTTCAGATGACACAGGTCTAGAAATCGATGCTCTTCATGGTGCACCTGGCGTATTAAGTGCGCGTTATGGAGGAATAGAAAAAGATCCAGACTTAAATATGGACAAAGTACTTGCGGAGTTATCCGATGTTGAATTAAGAACGGCACAGTTCAGAACGTCCATTGCATTAATTATAAACGGACAAGAGCAACTTTTCCATGGCGTGGTAAAAGGCACCATACGTAAAAATAGGTCTGGTGGCGATGGGTTTGGATATGATCCAATTTTTCAACCTGACGGCTATCAGACAACTTTTGCTGAAATGAGTAATTCAGCGAAAAACAAAATAAGCCATAGAGGTATGGCCATAGCTGCACTAGTTGAATTTCTCAAAGAATAAAAATAAGTGCTTACTCGTTGTCTAAGTCTTCTAATCGCGAGAAAAAACTAAAATTAACATTACCATAGCGACGCTGCTCCAAAAAGCCTGGTAAATGACTGAGGTCAGTCTCATCACTATGTTCTATGACGGCACTACCCTCTGGAGACAGCATACTCCGCTCTATAATACTTCGAGCTAAGTCCTCGTAAAACTCATAGTCATACGGTGGATCAGCAAAAACGATGTCATAGGAAGTGGAACTGCGCTGGACCCATTTTAAACAATCCGCTTGTACCGTCTGAATTTGAATACCTAGCTCCTCAGAAGTTTTAGCTATAAATCTGGTACAGTCTTTACTGATATCCACTGCGGTTAAGGCTACGACGCCCCTAGATGCAAATTCATAGCAAATGTTACCTGTACCGGCAAACAGGTCTATAATCCTAAGATCTTCAAAATAGAATCGATTGCTTAGAATATTAAAAAGACCCTCTTTACCAAAGTCTGTAGTTGGGCGCGTTGGAAGATTTTTTGGGGCAATGATGCGCTTTCCTCGCCATTTTCCACTTACTATTCTCATAATCTCAAAATTGTGGCGAAAGCAGTAGCATCCCATGGTCCAAAAGCACTACTCTTTTGCCCCCATTCTTTACTCTTAAATAAATGTACATCACCAAAATATGGTGATATAAACTCTAAATATCCAGCAGCCTGTGTACCACTTAATTCTATTTGTAAGGATTTCCTGTCCCAATTCAACTGTTCAGAAGCATTGGCAATATGATATAAAAGCTCGTCTTTGTTCTCACAAGGAAATGAGTTGACCAATTCCCAAACTTTCCCTTGTCCTGCCATGATTAAAACAGTAGAGCCAAACAAGTGAATCCACATTTTGGGTTTTGAACTAAGGGTTATACGCTCCATTTGAGCCAACCAATTATGACGAACCTCTAACCCATCGGATTTTAATTGGTCCAAAATCAACGGATCGACAAAGGCGTGAACCTCCATAGAAAGGGCTTTACTTTGAAAGATAGAATTCGCTTGAGCTCCCAAAGCATGGGTTGTCCATTCCGTATTATCACCTCGAAATTCAGTAGGTAAAATAACCGCAGAAGGTGCCTCCACCGTCAAAATTATTTGCTTCGGTCTTACAGGAAAAGAAACCAATAAATCGTCGACAGCCGTCCGGGTAAGTTCTTTACTGGGTATGAATCCTGATAAGTAAAGCTGTCTAGTGGTTTTATTTCGTACCAAAAAAGAAAGTCCATCCTGCTCAAGCAGAATGGACAATGTGCTTTCCTCGGCCTTCGCGTTTTGGAAGGCTGGGTCTATATTATTCTGCTTTACAGTAAGAGTTCTCGTAGTTACCACTAATTGTAGGTTCAGTTAAGGAGCCAATAGTCAAGGTCTTGCTAGCATCTTTGCTATAGGCTTGCGGAAAATCCTTAGCAATATCAGCAAAAATTACGTCGTATCCAGCAGTAACCTCGAAGGTCGCAACATCTACGCCATTTTTCGTGATTTCACTAGCGTCCATTGCAAACGTAGAGTCTGTCCCTGAGATGGTCATTAAATTACTCGCAATAAAACCTTCTCCAAAGAGCTGCATTCCAACCTGCTCTTTTCCTAGAACACGGATAATTACAGAATCTTTGCTCATATCCTTCTGGTATATTCTGTCGTAGTACATGAAATTAGTGTCCTTGCGCTCGATAATACTGATGTAACCCGTGTCTACAAAACCTACCAACTCTATTATGGATGAACAAAAACCTCCGTTTTCACTTTTGTAAGCCAGTTGAGCCTCACGAATATTTTCTAACTGTTCCGTTACATCACATAATCTCACACGCTCAATGCGCTGAAATTTAATAGGTTGCATGATGCTTTTGTAAATGCGTGTCGTTAAATACGCTGAGAGTAGAATAAGAACTACTTTAATTCCGAGTTGTACCTTTGAATTCATGGGCTAAATCAACATTAATGCGCTCAAAACTACAATAATTTTCAATTGCTCGCACCTCAAAACACATACTCTGACTTAAAAGGATTTTTTCCCTTTGATCCAACGGAGGATCAAGATGCGTTATTACGTAAACTCGCCGTCTATCTTAGTATTAAACGTATGATGCCGGAGGTGCTTATTATCAAGGGATATGCAGGGACGGGGAAAACCACCATACTAAGAAGCGTTGTGGCCGCTCATAAAAAACACAAGAGGAAAATCCTTCTCATGGCGCCAACCGGACGCGCAGCAAAAGTGATTAGTGGCGCGACAGGAAGTAAAGCCTATACCATTCACCGAAGTCTATATCGTCCCAAGGTCGGAAGTGGTGGTTCAGCGAGTTTTGTCTTAGCAGGTAATCCACATAAGAATACAACCTTCGTCATTGATGAAGCCGGTTTGGTCGCCACTAAAAATGATGCTACCCTAGGTGGAAATTCGCTACTCGAAGATTTATTACAATTTGTTTTCACGGACCCATCTAATGGGCTGATTTTAGTGGGCGATCCAGCGCAGTTACCACCCGTAGGTCAACCTAAGAGTCCCGCTTTGGATGCCAACTATTTTATAAGTACTGGGATAAATGCAATAGAACATACGCTAAGAATGGTCGTCCGCCAAGCTTTAGATAGTTTTATCCTTAAGAATGCCACTTCACTGCGGAAACTCATTGAAGAGGAATCTTCTGATGCTCCATTGTTCGAAACAGGGCCCGATTTTATTAAAGTAGAAGATGGACACCATTTACAAGAGGTGTTTGAGCAACTATATAGCTCTAATAGCCAAGGAAATACCATGATCGTTAGGAGTAATAAAAAAGCCAATAGCTACAATCAGGGTATTAGAGGTCGCATTAAATTTCAAGAAGATCAAATCTCCGCAGGCGATCAGTTTATGGTGGTTAAGAACAATTACTTCTGGCTTCCTCAAGAAAGTGCTATGGGTTTTATTGCCAATGGAGAAATTGGTCAAATCCGATCGATAAGAAATATTCATGAGCGCTACGGCCTTACCTACTGCGAGGCGACTGTTGTTTTTGAAGACTATCCTGATCAAAATGCCATTGACGTATTGCTCAATTTGACCACGTTGACTTCAGAAGGACCTGCCTTATCCAGCGTGCAAAGCAATACTTTATACGAACAAATGATGGCTAAGTTTGCTTATTTGAGAACGAAGGGTAAAATGTATGAAGCAGTTAAAAATGACCCTTATTTCAATGCCTTACAAGTGAAATTCAGTTATGTCATCACCTGTCATAAAAGCCAAGGTGGGCAATGGGAAAAAGTGATTATTGAACATCCTTATCTCCCCGATGGTCCATCACCTATTTATTACAAGTGGCTATATACGGCGATTACTAGAGCGAGCCAAACAACCTATTTAGTCGGTTTTCCGGAGCAATGGTTCTCCGAAGTATCTTTGTAGTCTAATTACAGATCATGAAATATTACATTGCTAAACTGGTTTTTTTCGTTACCGGATGGAAATTAGAAACCGCAGCAGAACTTATAGAGCGCGCTAAAAACACGGTCACTGTTGCTGCACCACATACTTCAAATCAGGACTTTATCTTCTCCTTAGGAGCTTTTTGGTTGATGAGGTTGCCCTTAAAGTTTTTAATTAAAGACCGTTACACAAAGTGGTACTTTTTAGGGTTCTTTACCTGGTTAGGTGGAATTGGAGTAAGTAGAATTCAAAGGAAAAACTTAGTGGGTTACAGTGTGGAATTGTTAGAAATGACCGATTACAATCTTATGCTTGCTCCCGAGGGCACGAGAAAGAAAGTAGACAAATGGAAAACTGGTTTCTATCATATAGCTAAAGAAGCAGGGGTTAACATCAGCCTTGGCTATCTGGATTACTCCATGAAACGAGCCGGATTACTCGCCGTTTTAAGTCCTGACAACTTGGAATCTACCTTGAGTGAGATCGAAGCTTATTATGCACCTGTCAAAGGGAAAAAACCAGAGAATTACAATCTAAAGATTTACTAGGTTGAACACTCCGAAACTTCATTTTCAAGAGCAGATAACATCATCGATACGCACTCGATCTGATCAAATGCACGTGGAAATATGGGACGTTATCAGGAAGAAATGGCTCGTCTGCACCCCTGAAGAGTGGGTTAGACAACACTGTATAGAATATCTAATACTCTTTGGTTACAGTTCTCACCATGTACAAGTTGAAAGCGGGCTTACTACGATTCATAAGAAAAAACGAAGTGATATCATCGCGAATATTAATGGTAAACCTCACGTGTTGGTTGAATGCAAAGCACCGTCCATAAAGCTTAATCAAGATACTTTCAACCAAGCCTTTAACTACAACACAGCAGTTAACGCACCCTTCATTTGGATTACTAATGGCATGCAGCATTTATACTGGGACTGCACAAGGAACTGTCAGATCAAAGGTTTACCAGCTCTTTAGCGCAGTCTATCTAAAGAACGAACTTTTGTTTCATCCTTTTGTATATTCTTTGACGCCATATAAGACAAAACAATAAGAAAAAAGGGAACTGCAGCACCCCAACTCGCTTCAGCACCATTGCCTTGAATAAGATAAATGATGTATCCTAAAATGATTAAACTCGTCAACATACCCATTCTAACCACAAGCAACTGACGTTTACGATTAGAATACAAAAGTATGGATCCACTAAAAATAGCCATGCAGGCGCCAAAACCACCGAAAGACTCGGCATGTGCAGTGGCAGCGTAACTCACTCCTTCTAAAGAGTATAGCGGCATAAAGAATGCAGATAAAGCACTTAAAATTGCCGCGGCAAAGAGGTATAATGTTTGAATGCGTTGGATCATCCTGGAATTAATTTTGGTAAAGTTGAAAAAAAAATGGCTCTCAAGGCTGCTTAAACACTAGAATCTTATTATAATTGTAGAAGAAAATATCGGACGGCTCTATTCTTGAGTCGACAACTACCAAGACTATTCCTACACAACATGTTGACTGAAAAGGATTTGCAGGCTCGCAAATTGCCTGAATTAAAAGACCTCGGTGCTTCTTTGGATATTCCAAAGGCAAAGTACTTGAAAAAAGGAGAGCTCGTAGAAGCCATCCTAAGAGCAACCGGTAAAACGGATGCTCCAGGCGCTGAAACCACACCATCTAAACCAACGCGTCAATCACCACCTGAGGGTGCTGAACGCAGGGAAAGTCCTGTGGACCATAAACTGAATACTGAACCAAGGAAACCTTCGGGTAACAGGCCTAAACCTAATCCGAAGGTCCAACCTCGTGTGGAAAACGAAAATCAAGGTACCCAAAACCCAGGCTCCGACAAGGAGCCTCGTTCTGATAAGGATCGCGAACGCAATGAGCGAAACCAGCGAAATCCCAATCAAAAGAATAGAGAGGGTCAAAACCAGAATCGGAACAACCAGAATGAGAACCGTCGTAAAAGGCCAAAAGAGTTTCATTTTGAAGGAATCATCGTAAATGAAGGTGTTTTAGAAATCATGCCTGATGGATATGGTTTTCTAAGGAGTTCAGACTACAACTACCTTAATTCTCCTGATGATATCTACGTTAGTTTAAATCAAATTAGAAGCATTGGACTTAAGACAGGTGATACCGTTAGTGGTGAAGTTCGACCACCTAGAGAAGGTGAGAAATACTTCCCTCTAGTTAAAGTAAACAGTATCAATGGACGTAGTCCTGAATATGTGAGAGATCGTGTTTCTTTTGAGCATCTGACTCCCTTATTCCCAAATGACAAGTTTAATATTACCACGCGTCAATCAACTACTTCTACCAGGATCATAGACTTATTCTCACCTATAGGGAAAGGTCAACGTGGACTTATTGTTGCCCAACCTAAAACAGGTAAGACAACCTTAATGAAAGAGTTGGCAAATGCCATAGCGGCAAACCATCCAGAAGCCTACATGATCGTTCTATTGATCGATGAACGTCCAGAGGAGGTAACAGACATGAGTCGTAGCGTGAATGCCGAAGTTGTCGCCTCTACCTTTGATGAACCCGCAGACAGACACGTTAAGGTTGCTAATATTGTGCTTGAGAAAGCAAAAAGAATGGTAGAATGTGGACATGATGTCATCATTATGCTTGATTCTATTACCAGACTCGCTCGTGCCTACAATACAGTAAGCCCAGCTTCTGGAAAGATACTCTCCGGGGGAGTGGATGCAAATGCACTTCAAAAGCCAAAACGATTCTTTGGCGCTGCCAGGAATATCGAAAACGGTGGTTCATTAACCATTCTAGCAACAGCGCTTATTGATACTGGATCTAAAATGGACGAGGTCATCTTTGAAGAGTTCAAAGGAACGGGTAACATGGAAATGCAACTCGATAGAAAAATCTCGAACCGTAGAATTTGGCCAGCCATCAATCTTATTGAAAGTGGTACCCGTAAGGAAGACTTATTACTTTCTCCGGATGTTCTACAGCGCATGTGGATCATGAGAAAATACTTGGCAGATATGACGCCAATAGAGGCCATGGAGTTCCTGAAGGAACGCATGCGTCAAACGAAAGACAATGCAGAATTCCTCATCTCCATGAATGGGTAGATTCTAGACAACAAAAAAGCGGCCCAAATGGGCCGCTTTTTTTATGCATTTATTTTTATGGAATCTACCTAAACCTCTGCAGCAAACTGTTTCTCATAAAGATTATAGTAAGTTCCCTTAGATGCCAACAGTTCATTGTGACTACCGATTTCCACAACGCGCCCCTTATCTAGAACCACGATTTTATCAGCATGCTGTATCGTGGATAGTCTATGGGCAATGATCACAGAAGTGCGATCTTGAGTTAACGCAATTAGAGCACGCTGAATGAGTTCTTCCGTATGTGAATCGATACTCGAGGTTGCTTCGTCAAGAATAAGAACTTGAGGATCTGTTATATAAGCTCTTAAGAAGGCTAATAGTTGGCGCTGTCCTGCTGAAAGTACACCACCTCTTTCCTGTACATTATAGTCTAATCCTTTAGGAAGTCCATCTATAAATTCTTCTATCCCTATTGCCTTGGCGGCCTCCATAATCTCGATATCAGTTATTTTTTGATCTCCTAAAACAATATTCGATCGAACCGTATCTGAGAAGAGAAAGACATCCTGAAGCACCAGAGCCATTTGCTGGCGCAGAATATGTAAATCTAAAGATGTCAATTCATTTCCATCAATTTGTACTGAACCTTTAGCGTACGGGTAGAATCCCATAAGGACTGAAATAATCGTGCTTTTACCTGCTCCCGTAGCACCCACAATGGCCACTGTTTCTCCAGGAGCAACGGAAAATGACACGTCGTTTAGTATGGGCTCATTCTCTTTATAATGAAAATAGACCTGATCAAAAACGATGTCGCCTTCTAGCTTCGCTAAACGGATATCGCCGTTAGGCTCTACCTCGTGATCATTATCTAAGATATTTAGGACGCGTTCAGAAGCTACCATGCCCATTTGAAGTGTATTGAATCTATCCGCCAATTGGCGTAATGGTCGAAATAACATCCCAATAAAAATAATCATTGCGGTAAGTTCTCCGACGGTAACGGAACCACCTACTGCAGCATTCATACCGCCATACCAGACAGCTAAACCTATGGATATCGCACTCAGAACCTCAATAATTGGGAAGAACAGTGCATAGTAATATATGCTCTCCACATTCGCATTTCTGTGGCGATCATTAATAGCCTTAAACTTATCAAACTCCTGCTCTTCTCTACCAAAAGCCTGAACGATTGACATACCTCCCAAGTGCTCCTGAACGAAGGTGTTTAAATTCGAGACCTCATTTCTTACCCGCTGAAACGCTCCTTTTATACCACGTTGAAACCACCTAGTGGCAATAAAAAGAACTGGGATAATACTTAAACTGACTAAAACCAAGATGGGGTCAAAGAAAAAGAACATAGCCCCTAACATGACTAATATTCTGAAGAGATCACCAAAAATTACTAGTATTCCTTGTGAAAAAATTTGTGAAATAGTTTCAATATCAGATACAACCCTGGTAACCAATTGACCTATTGGGGTTTTATCATAATACTGTAAACGAAACGTTTGCAACTTATCATAAAGCTCAACACGAATGTCTTTAATGATGCTCTGTCCTAACCAATTAGCAGCATACATAAACCCAAACTGACCAATGCTTTCAATAATCAAAAGACCAACAAGTAGGAATGTCAAGTTCAACAGCATGGGTGCGTCATGACCTAAAATCGCATCATCAATAACCTGACGAATGAGAATAGGTCGGGCTGTTCCGAGAGCGCCTAACAATACGGTTAGTATGATAGCAATGGTAAATAGCTTCTTATACGGCTTAGCATATCCCAATACCTTCAAAAATAGTTTAAAATCAAAGGCTTTTCCGCCAACTTTGGACATACTAAAGATTATTGTAGGTTACGTTAATGAGATATAAGCCATGAGCAGGAGCACTTGTTCCCATGGCGCCTCTATTTTTTTGTTCGCATCTTTTTATAAAGTCCTCTACGGACCAATTCCCTTTTCCAACCTCATATAAAGAACCAACCACGGCCCGAACCATATTTCTCAAAAAGCGATCTGCGGTGATTTCGAATACCCACAACCCTTCCTTTTCTACCCATGCTGCTTTTGTAACATTACATAGGGTCGTCTTGTTGTTTGATCCGTTCTTGCAAAAGCTCGCGAAGTCGGTCATCGTCAAAAGTACTTCTGCCGCCTGGTTCATTAATGAAACATTTGGCATTTCGGATACCATCCAGGCGTGATTTCTATAAAAAGGGGATCCTTTATCGCTCATCAAATATTCGTAGCTCCTTGAGACAGCGTCAAAACGAGCATGCCAATCGCTTGCTACTTCTCGAATTTCACTGACATGAATGGCAGGATCTAAGAATCGATTCAGTCTATATTTTAAATGTTCCATGTCATCAATATCTATGGCTAATTCTGGTAGCCAATCGAAATGAACATACATTTCTCTTGCATGAACCCCTGTGTCTGTTCGCCCTGCTCCAACCGTTGTAACAGTTTGCCGCAAGAGCGTCGTTAAAGCGAGATCTAAATCACCCTGAGCCGTTCGCTGGCGCGGTTGGGTTTGCCAACCGCAAAAGGGAGCCCCATCAAAAGCTAATCTCAAGAGTGTACGCATTACATTTGATTCAAATTCAAAACAAAGGTACACACGTGACTGCTAAAAGGACAAAAATCCTACTACTCTCTGACAACCATGGCCACATGGACGATCGCATCCTTGATTTCGCGAAAGGTGTAGACATGATCTGGCACGCTGGTGACATAGGGTCACATGACAGTATGGATGCGTTAGAAGCTACTGGAAGGCCTGTGATCGCTGTATTTGGCAACATAGATGACCATACTATGCGCTCTAGGTATCCACTGGACCAGAAGTTTGTGTTGAATGGTGTTAAAGTATGGATGACCCATATCGGTGGATACCCTCCTAGTTATAACCAACGTACCAGAGATTTAATCAAACGAGAGCGTCCAGATTTATTTATTTGTGGCCACAGCCATATATTAAAAGTAGTCAACGATAAAAAGATTTCTTGCCTTCACATGAATCCTGGAGCCTCTGGAGTTCAAGGTTTTCATAAGATACGTACCCTATTAAGGTTTGATTTGGTTCAAGAAAATGAAGACGTCAAAGGAAAAGTCGACAACCTTGAGGTCATAGAATTAGGAAAACGCGGACAACTCCTTTAATTTTGTTGCTTAACGGATTTTCCCATGTCAACTGCATTACACGCGATCACCCCAATTGATGGCAGATATGCTTCTAAAACAGAAGCGCTTTCCACTTACTTTTCAGAGTTCGCTTTAATCAGATACCGCGTCCGGGTTGAAATTGAATACTTCATTGCGCTTTGTGAATCCGATTTGCCTCAGTTAAAAGAAGTTTCCGCGTCAAGTTTTGAGCCTTTAAGAGATCTCTATCGTAATTTCACTACTGAAGATGCGCAGAAAATAAAGGACATAGAAAAAGTAACCAACCATGATGTTAAGGCTGTAGAATACTTCATTAAGGAAGCTTTCGAAGACATGGGACTCTCTTTTTTTCAAGAGTTCATCCATTTTGGATTAACGTCACAAGACATCAATAATACCTCCATTCCGTTATCACTTAAGGAAGCATTGGAAGAGGTTATTTATCCTGAACTCAACCTGTTAATTCAGGCAATGGAAACAAGTGCTAAATCATGGGGACATATTCCACTTCTTGCCAGAACACATGGACAGCCAGCCTCTCCAACAACGTTAGGAAAAGAATTTCAAGTCTTCACTACCCGCTTACGGATACAATTAACCCAGCTACAGTCTATACCGCACAGCGCGAAATTTGGCGGAGCTACAGGAAACTTTAATGCCCATGCTGTCGCTTATCCTGAGCGCGACTGGCACAACTGGGGAGACACCTTTGTAGAGAATCAACTAGGACTTGCTAGAAGTTATCCTACCACTCAAATAGAGCATTATGATAATATGGCAGCGCAATTCGATGCATTCAAACGCATCAATAACATCTTTGTAGATTTTTGTCGCGACGTATGGACGTATGTCAGTATGGACTATTTCAAACAGCGTATAAAAAAAGGAGAGATTGGGTCTTCAGCCATGCCACATAAAGTTAACCCCATAGATTTTGAAAACGCCGAAGGCAATCTTGGTATAGCAAATGCTCTATTCGAACATTTGGCAGCTAAATTACCCGTCTCACGTTTACAAAGAGACCTAACGGACTCTACCGTTTTACGAAATGTAGGCGTTCCATATAGTCACTTACTTATTGCAATTTCAAGCATGACTAAAGGGCTTGGTAAACTTTTGGTAAATGAGGCTAAAATAGCGAGTGACCTTGAAGCGAATTGGGCAGTTGTTGCAGAGGCTTTACAAAACATCTTACGCCGTGAAGGTTATCCTAAGCCCTATGAGGCCTTAAAAGAATTGACCCGAACAAATACAACAATCACAGCAGAGAGTATTTCAACCTTTATTGATCAATTAGCCGTAACGGACGAAATTAAATTAGAGTTGAAAAACATTACTCCCAGTAATTATATTGGGCAAATGCGATCTTAAGCTATATGAAAAAAAACTTCCTTTTCATCGCTATAACTGCAGTTTTGATAGCCGCATCAATTGGAACCTATCAGTACTTTAGATCTCCTTCTAAAGCGATAGATCTAGATCCTGTGTTTACGGGCTCGTCTCTGGACTTTAGTAGACAATTTCAATCCGGATTAATACACACGAATGATGTTGTTCAATTAGAAGGCGAAATCATAGCCCACGAAGAACATAGCTTGGAACTTATCGGAGGTCTACTCATCTCAAGAGATGATATAGAATCTCAAAAGTGGCCAAAATCTGGATCTCACAGCTTTAAAGCTATTTTTAATGGGGTCGAAGTGGATGACTTTTTTGGAGATACCCTATATCGATTCAATGGAGGTTTTTTGCTGGATCAAGTGAAGTTTAAACATCCTAACCAATCCAATGGCGAAGAATAGCGTTAACGCTAATGCCGAATTTCGGAGATCTCCAGTAATGGCCTCTAAAAGGCCAATAGAGAACATCCCTATGGTCGTCGCCATCTTTTCAACTACATCATAGAAACTAAAGTAGGTACTGTGGTCTTCTGTTTCAGGTAAGAGTTTGCTGTAAGTGGATCTCGATAAACTTTGTACAGCTCCCAGAACCATACCTACTGACGCCGCAATGCCATAGAATTGGAAGGACGTATTAACAAAATAAGCGGCGGCACAGATGAGCATCCAGATAGCTACTCCGATAGAAATCGCGAAAACGTTACTTGTACGCTCGCTAATTCTTGAAAAGATGGTGGCACCCAAGATGGCCACAAACTGTATCAGCAATATGGTAACGATCAGCTCCGTGCTCTCCATACCTAAAACTTTAGAGCCAAACAATGCGGCTAACAGAACAATCGTCTGCATTCCTGTACTATACCAGAAAAAACCACTTAAAAACATACGCAGCTCCTTTTGAGTTTTAAATTCTTTCCAGACCAGCAGTAATTCGCGCCACGATTTAAAAAATAATTTACCTTCAAAGTAATCCTTTACCTGGTCTTTTGGTAGTCTAGCAATGGCTGGCAATCCAAAGCCCAGCCACCAGACCCCCGTAATCAAGAATGACACCCTAGTAGCGCTACTTGCATCAGGTAAGCCAAAGAATTCGGGCATCTGTATAAGAGCAAGACAAAAAATAAGTAACAAGGCGCTACCTAAATACCCTAGTGAAAAGCCTCTGGCAGAGAGTCTATCCTGCATGCTCTTCGGTGCAATAATGGGTAGATAAGAATTATAGAACACAAATGAACCTGTGAAACCAACACTAGCAAAATAAGCCAATGCTAAACCTAACCCCGGGTTTTGAGCCGTAAAGAAATACATCAACATCGTACTCACACCACCGAGAATCATGAATGAATTCATGAATATCTTTCTTCTGCCTGTCCTGTCGGCCATGGCTGCAAAATAGGGACTAAGCAAACTGATCGTTAAATAAGATGCAGCAATAACATAACTGTAGATTACTGTGTTTTTCCAATCCGAACCAAGAAAATGAACCTTCATATCTGAATTCGTAACCTCCTCATAATAGATGGGAAGTAACACTGTGCTAATCGCCAGTGAATAAACTGAATTGGCCCAATCATACATGGCCCAACCCTTTTGGATTTTATTGAATTTCATACGACAATGAATTTACAACCACGAGCGGCATAATATTTGATTAAATTTGTCAAAATTCAATCTACATGAAAAGATTATTATTCAGTATCATTTTTATTGGCTTCTGCCTCGAGTTAAGTGCTCAGGATATGCTCATTTTTAAGGATAAGACGATAGATGAAGTAAGTATTATAGAAGTTACTCCTGACTACATCAAATACAGAGAATTTGGAGCAGCGCAAAATTCTGTCATCTTTAGCATTGAACGCGACTATCTAACCAAGATCGTCTTTGAATCAGGTCGAGTTATCGACCTAAGCAAAAGTATGATGGATGATTCACGAGTATATGCAGGTCAACGAGACAGGGCTATAAAAATCGATGTTGGAGGTATTAGCGGTAACTATTCCTTCATCTCCTACGAACAGGCTATTGATCCCAGCAGATCATGGGAAGCCGGTGTTATATTTATTGGAGCTGGATTTGGATCTAATCTTTATGATAATGAGAATCCAATGGGAGCAGGTGTTAACATGGGTTACAAATTTAAGCGCAGTCCAAATTTTTACTCTCAAAGAATGAGATATGGGCATATTATGCGCGGATCCTACATAAAACCTAATTTATTTGTGAATACGTTTAACTATGACAAGGTGGACTACGACCATCCACCAGATCCAGTGACATTCATGTATCCAGCTTCGCGAGAAGCAGCAGTAGCAGCATCACTACAAATAGATTTTGGTAATCAACTGGTATTCTCGGATAGGTTTGTATTAGACTATGCAGCTGGTATAGGTTATGGTTTTACGACTAAGGACACCTGGAACCTCACGAATTATGGATTCTTCGGAGGATCCGGATCAGACTTTAATGCGCCTTATACTTATAGTATTACTTTAAAAATTGGTTATCTGATTAAAAAATAAAAACCATCTAATCAAACTTGACAGACTCTTGAGCTGTCCCTGTTCATACAAAACCCCCATGGAACGAATGTACCATGGGGGTTTTGTATGATAAAAAGTTTACTTAATTCTAAGCTTGCTTTTGAGTACTAATCAAATTCAATGCTGAACCTGCTCTGAACCAATCAATTTGTTGTGTATTGTACGTATGATTTAACGTAATTGAATCCTCAGTACCGTTGGTATGAATTACCTGCAAGACCAGCTGCTTACCTGGAGCAAAACTCTCTAGGTCAGTGAAATGGAACGTATCATCCACTTGAATAAGATCGTAATCTGATTCATTAGCGAAAGTCAATCCTAACATTCCTTGCTTTTTCAAGTTGGTCTCATGAATACGAGCGAAACTCTTAACAATCACTGCGCATACGCCAAGATGACGGGGCTCCATAGCCGCATGTTCACGTGAAGAGCCTTCACCGTAATTATGATCACCAACCACAATTGTAGGTACACCTGCAGACTTGTAAGAACGGGCAATAGTTGGCACCTCGTTTACTTCTCCAGTTAATTGACTCGTCACAGCATTTGTTTCTTTGGTGTAGGCATTTACTGCACCAATCAAACAATTATTAGAGATATTGTCTAAATGACCACGGTAACGTAACCATGGACCAGCCATTGAGATATGATCTGTTGTACACTTACCGAAAGCCTTAATCAGCAACTTAGCGCCCGTAATATTACGGCCATCCCATGGAGCGAAGGGTGACAACAACTGCAAACGCTGAGAATCCGGACTCACCACTACGTCTATAGTAGCGCCGTCTTCCGCTGGTGCTTGATAACCATTGTCTTGAACTGCAAAGCCTGAAGATGGTAACTCATGACCAGTAGGCTCAATAAGTTTGACCTCTTGGCCATGAATGTTAGTTAGTGTGTCTGTAATTGGGTTGAAATCCAATTTTCCTGAGATTGCTATCGCTGCAACCATTTCAGGAGAAGTTACAAAGGCATGCGTGTTTGGGTTTCCATCCGCACGCTTCGCAAAGTTTCTGTTAAACGAATGCACGATAGAATTTTTCTCTTGTTTCTCAGCTCCTTCACGTGCCCATTGCCCAATACATGGTCCACAAGCGTTCGTAAAAATTCGAGTACCTGTCAATTTATTGAACGTGTCCATCAGACCATCGCGTTCTGCCGTAAAACGTACTTGTTCAGAACCAGGGTTAATACCTAAAATAGCTTTAGGCTGTAGTCCTTTCTCAACAGCATCAGCCACAATAGATGCTGCGCGAGATAAATCCTCGTACGATGAATTCGTACACGATCCTATCAAAGCCCACTCAATATCTGTTGGCCAATCATTTGCTGCTGCCTTCTCCTTCATTTCTGCCACAGGAGTAGCTAAATCAGGTGTGAAAGGTCCATTAATGTGGGGAGTCAACTCGTCTAAATTGATCTCAATAACTTGGTCAAAATACTGCTCTGGATTTGCATAAACTTCTGCATCACCCGTTAAATGATCAGCCACTTTATCTGCCGCATCCACAACATCTTGACGGCCTGTAGCCGATAAATAACGGCGCATGGAATCATCGTATCCGAAAGTTGAAGTCGTTGCTCCAATCTCAGCACCCATATTACAAATGGTTCCTTTCCCCGTAGCACTTAAGCTTTGAGCACCCTCACCAAAATATTCTACAATGCAGCCAGTGCCACCCTTTACCGTTAGAATACCTGCAACCTTTAAGATCACATCCTTTGCAGATGTCCATCCATTTAAGCGACCAGTCAATTTGATTCCAATCAGCTTAGGGAATTTTAATTCCCATGCCATGCCTGCCATTACATCCACAGCATCAGCACCACCTACACCTATGGCGACCATTCCTAGACCACCAGCATTTACAGTATGTGAATCAGTACCTATCATCATTCCGCCTGGAAAAGCGTAATTCTCCAAGACTACTTGATGAATAATACCAGCGCCTGGCTTCCAAAAACCAATACCATATTTTGTACATACAGATGACAAGAAGTTGAACACTTCATTGTTCTTGTTAATTCCATCTTGTAAATCTTTATCTGCACCAATTCTAGCTTGAATCAAATGATCCGCATGTGCTGTAGAAGGAACAGCAACCTTATCCTTCCCTGCTTGCATGAATTGCAAAAGAGCCATTTGAGCTGTTGCATCCTGCATTGCAACTCTGTCTGGGGCAAAGTCAACATAGCTATTGCCACGTTCGTATGCGCCCTGAGCATCGCCTTCCCATAGGTGAGCGTAAAGTATCTTTTCTGATAAGGTTAATGGCTTGCCTACAGCATGACGTGCTGCCTGAATACGTTCCGGAAAACGCTCATATACCTTACGGATCATCTCTATATCAAAGGTCATAGTAGAAGAATTTTTCTTTTTTAAAGTGATGCAAATTTACCACATAATTAGGCTTCACTCCAACTGGATTTAGTTGAAATATAACATTAGAGGGTTTATGTTGCTATATTCGCAAAAATAGACCCCCTGCCTTATTGATTCCTTAAAAATAAGCGTGTGAAATAACGAATTAGTCAATCCAAATTTTGACATTATGGTACCAATTAGAACCTTCGATTCGAATTATGTACATTCCCGAACTCCAACCCAATGTAGAAACACGTTGCTCAAATTCTGGTGAGGTCTTGGTCATCAATCTTCCTGACGCATCATAAATACTCAGCGGAAGCTCCTGACCTAAAGAGACTTGGAGTAATCCATTAGATTGCGAAATCTTCAAGTCCTTCAACACAGTTTCCATCACGTCGAGCAGTTCAAATGCTACCGTATGTGAACTGTCCTTATTTGGATTAAAACTCCAATCCTTAATGGTGAAACTTTTAGCACTATCAGCTACGTCTAAACGCAACCAACCAAAACAAGCTGTATCGTCTTTCAGGATGCGCAATCCTAAATACCCATCAGTCACAGGACCAGCCCAATTGGAATTAGGATAAGCAACTCCATCTACGCGAAACGCCAAATATCCAATATCCGTATTATTACTAATTCCGGTAAAGGTTGCACTTGAATTTAGTGCGGTACCTGGAACCACATTTTCCACATATGAAAAGCCATTTTGACCTGTACCCATCGCTAGGTTGCCTCCAATACTATCGCCAGGGCGGAGAAGTATCGCGTTGACGTTTGACAATTGGCCACCAAGAAGAACGTGCTCAATAGTAAAGTCTACAATAGTATCACCATCTAAATCTAATTCAAAAACACCATCAACAACAGTGGAGTCATCGATGTCCGTATATAGATATTGAGTTTGTGCCTGAACTGCAGTTGCTCCTAATAGGGCAGCGGCCGTCGCCATGTATTGCTTGATCTTGTTGGATTGTGTTGTACTCATAGCGCAAATATACTCCTAAAACCTACGCAGCTGGGGTTCAACAACAGCTTTCAATACAGAAATATCAACGGCATTAGGAGTGTATTTAGATAACTCTTTAAAAGCCGCCTGTAAGGAATGACCTAGGTTGTTCGTTTCAACGGCTTGAATGATCTCTTCGAAATCTAATTCTATCAAAACGGTATGCGGATCCATGGACATTTGTACCCTAGTTTTTTCTTGGTAATCCAGCCATAGTTGCTGTTCATCCCAGCCCAGTGGAGCGGACTCTCTTCCACTCATGTAACGTTGACTCTTAAGCATGGAACCTATAGACCTGCGCATGCAGACGATCACTTTTAACCCCCTAGGCAATGGAGCACTGAGTAGCAATGGTTCGACTATTTTGATTGCTTTACCTCGCTGTAAAGTCAACCAATTCTCATCTAAATCCCAATCTTTCACTTTATTATGTTCAAAGTATCCGCGGGCATTAAACTGGTCCTTTTGCCTGTCATTATCAGTAACCAAGTCGACGCCAGCCGACGCCATGAGTTGCATTGCCATCGAAGTTCCACTGCGCGGAGGTCCGGAAACTATAAACAATGGAGCCTCATCATGCTGCATTCCCATCATCTTAAGTTGTACCGCCGTTGCTGAATGTGATTCACTTGGCATGTTTAGCTTTTTAAAGATCACAGCAAGAGCTCCATGAATATTTGGCTGATGATATCTTAGCGCGGTACTTTCTAGTGCTGTTTCTAAGGCTTCTTCCCATCTATTTTCCGCTAACTCAATTTTAAGTCTCAAATTCAAGGTATCAGGAATATGGAGTGTTTTTCCTGCTAAAAGTTTCCGAAGGTCGTCCAACCTATCTGCCTTGCTAAATAGCTTGCCCCATAGCACCAACTCATGACTTTCTTCTGTTTCAAATAGACCCACTGGAATGGATAATGTTGAGCCCCTATATATCTGAATGAGAGATTTATAATATTCCCAAATGAGCATTTCTGGAAACTCCTGAATACCGGACAGCAATTTATCTAGCTCTTCGTACTGACCAGAATCCGCAAGCAAGGAAGCTGCCAATTGTTGGTAACGCAAGGGAGAATCTATGCCAATATTTAATCCTGATAAAACCTGCCATGCTCGTTCCGACCTCCCTTCAGCTCTGAGACTTCTCGCGAGGTAATAAATATTTTCAAGCAATCGACCCTCGTTGTTAATGAGGTGTTTTTCTTCTAAATAACCCAATGTAACCAGCGCCTCTAATAAAACAGAGTCACCTTCCACAGATTCATGGTGATTAGATGGCGATACCGATAAACTTTCTATAATGCGATTAGGTTCTTCCATCATGCCCGGTGGAACAAGTCCTTGCATGGAGATTGGCTTGACCAAGCCATACATAGCTAATACCACAGGGGCAACGTCCAAAAGATTCATACCGCTTGGTGGCAACTCAGTTTTGAAACGAGGACCTCTGGCAGCAAATACACCATAATGTCTATGTTCCAACGCTGGTGCACCGGCGTGATTAGGTAATACCGCAAAGCGATCCAAGCCATTTTTAAAACCATGATCACTCATCACAATCGCGTGACCATCTTCATGAAGCCCACCTAAAAGCTGGCCTAGGAATAGATCATGTAAACGGTATGCTGATTCAATTATGAATCTATAGCGGTTAAAATCCTGTTCATTTATACCCTTTAGCATTGGTGGCATATATTTCATACCAAGGTGCTTGAAGTGATCCAAGGCGTCATAGTAAACACTAACATGACCTCCCTTACAATGGTCTAATGCATAGGTGGCCATCGTATGTACATTTATGGCGTGTAGTGTTATTTTAAGAACGCTTCGCACAACATCGTCTGAACTGTCTAAATCTTGATTTGGAAAGAATGACGCTATGATACTTGGATTCAAATCTTCCGGTTGCAGAATCAAAGATGCCAGTATTTTTTGATGAGAAATGGGTGAAACACCGTCAACAATCCACTTTACATCTTCACTAGTAGCAAGGTTTGATATTCGCAAACCACCCCATCTACTTGATTCTGCAGGATGAGAAGGCCACCAGCCAACGGTGGAAACGGGAACTTCATGATCTTCTAGGTATTCCCAAAAAGTAGGCTGCCTTAATGAACTGCCTCGTACCGCTCGTACCTTTCCATCACTTATCTCTGTAAATCCATGAATACCATGAGCTGAAGGCCATGTACTTGTCGCAACGGAAGACCATAACATGGGTGAGATAGGCGGGTCTAATGTTGCTAAATTGGCTTGGACTGATCCATGATTAAATTCTGTAAAAACGGGCATCTTACCCTCTCGCATCAACGGCTTAATAACCTCCCAATCCGCTGCATCCCAACCTACAAGTAAGGAACTCGCTTTATCTCTAGGTTCGGAATGCGATGGTTCGGGAATGGAGACACCTTTGATTTGAGCTACATTTCTGTAACCTCCTGCTAAAAAGCCAATGGTATGTTTCGGATTCACTGCCATAGCGTAAAAGTAATTGCTAAATTTGGCTTTATCCCTAACTATCAATGAATGAACCAACGCGCTTTTAAAGAAACCATATCCCTCTCATGGACAGCCATAAAAGCCTCTCCGTTAAGAACGGTGCTCACCTCGTTAATTATTTCATTTGGTATAATGGCGTTAGTAGGCATTTTGAGCGCTACAGACGCGCTTAAACAGAGTCTGGAAAGCAATTTCACCTCACTTGGTGCAAATACTTTAACTATTCGCAATTCTCAAGGAGGCTTTTTTGTTAACAACGCGGACTACAGGCAAAATCCAGAAATCACTTACCGAGAGGCTTTGGCATTTAAAGAGCGTATGGATTACCCCGGATCAAAAACCAGTTTAACCTACATAGCCTCGGGTACAGCGAAATTGTCTTATGATAATACATCCACGAATCCAAATACTCAAATTGTTGCTACGGATGAAAATTACATGTACACGGGTGGGTTCGAATTAGCCGAGGGCAGAAACTTCAATCTTGATGATGTTTATTCTGGGAGGAATTACACCATTCTAGGGAGTGAAACGAAAACTACGCTCTTCGATCAGGAAAGTGCAGTTGGTAAAAATATACGAATCAAAGGCAAGCCCTACTTAGTCATTGGCGTATTAGCTGAAAAGGGCTCTTCAGGGATGTTCTCAGGTGACAGAGGCGCTTGGGTAACCATGAATTATGCCAGAGCTAATTTTTCAGGAGGTCGTCCAAACTATATTCTGAGCATAAACGCACCCAATGCAGAAACCCTTGAGGCTGTGCAAGGACAAAGCTTTTCTTTAATGAGAAGTGTTCGGAAACTGGTACCTAAAGAACGTGATAACTTCAGCATTACACGGAGTGATAATGTCGCTAAAAGTCTAATCGAAAATTTAGATATGGTCACCTCTGGCGCATTTATCATCGGATCTATAACCCTGTTGGGCGCATCCATTGCCTTGATGAATATTATGCTGGTCAGCGTGACAGAGCGTACAAAAGAAATAGGTACGCGTAAAGCTATAGGCGCAACAAAACGAGCCATCAGTGCACAATTCTTAGGTGAAGCAATCATGATCACTCAACTAGGCGGATGGACCGGTATCATCTTCGGAATAATTATAGGAAATGTCGTCGCAAATCAAATAGGCGGTAGCTTTTTCATTCCCTGGACATGGATTACCGTAGCCTTCTTTATCTCCGTGGGAGTAGGTGTTCTAGCAGGATGGTACCCCGCTAAGAAAGCATCAGACTTAGATCCTGTCGAGGCACTACGCTACGAGTAAAGCACTACGCGAAGATTCATCTGGCAGAGAGAATAACGGAAATATGGATCTGAAAAAAGCCATCCCGATGGGATGGCTTTTTCTTTGCATTCGTAAAACAATCTGTTTTGTCTTAAGCTTCCGCGACAACGTCAAACTCGATGTTAACAACAACGGTACGGTGTAAGCGAACAGCAACTGTATAGTTACCCAAAGCCTTAATAGAACCACCCACGATCTGAATAAATTTCTTCTCTAGAGTAACTCCATTTTTAGAAAGCTCATCTGCAACATGCTGGTTGGTTATTGAACCAAACAACTTGTTACCCTGACCAGTCTTAGCAGTCATTTTTAATTCGATAGCAGACAGCTTTTCAGCCATTGCTTGTGCATCAGTAACAGCCTTAGCTTCCTTGTGTGCACGTTGACGCAAGTTTTCAGCCAATACTTTTTTAGCACTTTCAGTAGCTAGTGAGCCTAAACCTTGAGGTATTAAGAAGTTACGTCCGTAACCATCTTTTACAATTACCACGTCGTCCGTAAAACCTACGTTTTCTACGTCTTTTCTTAGAATGATTTCCATGGTACTCTTTTATTTAAGGTTATCAGCTACGTAAGGCATCAACGCAATGTGACGCGAACGCTTAATAGCCGTAGACAATTTTCTCTGGTATTTCAATGAAGTACCAGTTAGACGACGCGGTAAGATTTTTCCCTGAGCGTTGATAAAACGCAACAAGTAATCTGGATCCTTGTAGTCAATATATTTTATACCTGATTTCTTAAAACGACAGTACTTTTTCTGGTTGCCGCTTTCTACGTTGATGGGCGCGAGGTAACGTACATCGCCCTTTCCTTTAGTTGCCATAGTCAGTCTATTTAAGCGTTCTTTTTAGCACGACGCTTTGCAGCGTACTCAATTGCATATTTGTCCATTCTAACAGTCAAAAAGCGCATTATACGCTCATCTCGCTTAAATTCAACTTCCACAGGCGCAATTGCTTCACCAGGAGCTGTAAATTCTAAAAAATGGTAAAAACCACTTTTTTTCTTTTGGATTGGGTACGCCATCTTCTTGAGGCCCCAGTTTTCTTTGTTGATAATGTTCGCACCTCTGTCTTTCAACAAGGCAACGTACTTATCTACCGCTTCCTTTACCTGATCTTCAGATAAAACGGGATTCAAAATGAAAACGGTTTCGTATTGATTCATAATTATTTGAACTAAAAATTTAGGAGTGCAAATGTACAAGACTTTTCCCAACGAACCAACTAATGTTAGCAACGTGTGGACAGCTCTTTTTTTATTTCACCCATATAAGGTCAAAACCTCGCTTATATTTGTGGTATGGAGCAGTTCATTGTATCAGCACGTAAATATAGACCACAAGCCTTTGAATCCGTGGTTGGTCAGTCGCATATTACGGACACTTTATTGAAAAGTGTACAGAGCGACCATCTTGCTCAGGCTTTGCTATTCTGCGGCCCAAGAGGGGTTGGCAAGACTACATGTGCACGAATTTTAGCGAAAGTAATTAATTCGGGTGTCGAACTCAACGACGATGAGCTGGCGCTGAATATCTTTGAACTGGATGCCGCATCCAACAACTCTGTCGATGATATAAGACGATTGATTGATCAGGTTCGGTTCGCACCGCAGACGGGAAAATTTAAAGTTTATATTATTGATGAGGTTCACATGTTGAGCCAACAAGCCTTTAATGCCTTTTTAAAAACATTAGAAGAGCCTCCAGCGCATGCCATCTTTATCTTAGCAACGACAGAAAAGCACAAGATCATACCCACCATTCTTTCTCGTTGTCAAATATTTGATTTCAAAAGAATTACAGTAGAAGATATTGCAAATCACTTGGCCTATGTTGCCACCCAGGAAGGAATACAAGCAGAACCTGAGGCGTTGCATATGATTGCGGAGAAAGCGGATGGCGCATTGCGAGATGCACTGAGTCTCTTCGACCGTATGGTCAGTTTTTCTGGAGACACCCTCACTTATGCTCAGGTGGTGGAAGTGCTTGATATTCTTGACTACGATTACTTTTTTAAAACCATAGACCTTGCCCAAGGAGTCAATTACCCTGATTTATTATTACTTTATAATGAAGTCTTGGAAAAAGGATTTAATGGACATGAGTTTGTAGTGGGTATGTCCAAGCACTTTAGAGATTTACTGGTTGCACGCGAGCCTAAGACAGTGCAACTTTTAGAGGTAGGTCCGGCCATAAAGCAGCGCTACTTATCGCAAAGTTCACAGAGTGCTACCCGGTTTTTACTGCATGGACTTAAGGTGTTTAATGATCTAGACAGTCAGTATAAGATGTCAAGTCAACCAAGAATATTGGTAGAATTAGGACTACTTAAATTAATTGAGTTCATCTCACAAGAAAAAAAAAAATCTCGACCGAACGCAATAACCAGCACTGATCAATCGACGGACGACTACCTACCGGATACGCTACCAAGAAGAGGCCAGCCGCTACCAGAACCAAAGGTCCCTGAAAAACTAGTTTCAAGCGCCGTTTCCGGCAATAAACGGTCATTAGACTCCGCAGTGGATAATTCTTCGGAAACGAATCTTACTCCGAGAGCTGACCTTGGTAGCGCTTTTGGAGAAGCACCTGTCACTCAAGATATTGAAGATAAAAAACCCATAAAAGAAGAGCCTTCCTCAACAAAACCTGTAGCTGCTAGAAAAAGAAGAAAAGCAGGCTCCGGCGGACTTTCTCTAATGGATGCTATGAACGAGCTGGGCGCATCTGATACAAAAATTGAGCACAGTCAAAGCGAAAGTGATGATGATCAGACGCCTGTAGTTCAAGAAGGACCGCAAAGTGTCTTTAACGACCATGAGCTTAAATCAGCCCTTGAGGTTTACGCAAAGCAACGCCATGTCAAAACAGCCATGAGAAGTCTTTTTCTTGCTCAAACGCCAAAAATTATTGACAAAAACACCTTAGAGATTGAACTGGACAATAATATTCAGTTGGGCTATTTTAATGATGAGCAAAAACAATTGGTGCCTTATTTACGTGAAAAGTTGAATAACTTTTCATTACGATTTGAGATTAAAATGGTCGCGAGTGAGCAAGTAAAAAAACTCTATTTGCCCGAGGAGAAATTCAAACATATGGCCGAGAAAAATCCTCATTTGGTCTATTTGAGACAGAAAATAAATACTGATCTAGAATAATGAAACGCCGCCTGATTGTCTTAGGACTCCTTTTTTTAAGTTTCCAGAGCCAGGCTCAGTTCGCTTGGTGGAATAATCAGCACAGCTGGGACGGCACGACCCCTTGGACAGAGTACATGAACTATGCTCATGCCTATCTAGGCCCTAATGCACTGCCTATACCTTCTTTTATAGATGAAGATCAAAGTTATTTCCAAAGCAACACACAGCATAGTTTTAGACGTGACGACCAGTTTCATAGTTGGCATAATGAGCTTTTTTGGAGACGAGGACATACGCGCTTTCAAATTAAACACCAGAGCCTAGAATATTTCAAAACAAGTAATGACGTTAGAGACCTCAGGGTCTCACGAGGTGAAACGGGAAAAGGTGTTCAAGCAGGTGACTTCTTATTCAATGTCAGTACCAGACTTTTCGCGAATTCAAAGATGGAGATTCACTTAACAGCCCACACCAAAACAGCGGCTGGACCACTCTCTGATGCACGGTTTACCGATGCCCCCGGTTATGGTTATTTCTTCAGTGGAATTCATCATTTACAGAGCAATTGGGGAAATAGTGTACAAAAACACTCTTTTCAATGGGATGCGGGGTTCCAGGTATATCAAACCATGTGGATTGCCTATCCACAGAACGACGGATTTCTAGGTAACATCAAGTGGTCTGCAGAGGTTGAAGAGTGGCAATACAGTGCTGCGATACGAAGCTTTACAGGATATTTCTTAGACGGAGATTGGCCGCGAATTTTAGACCTTAAGGTCTCGAAGGTCTGGAATAAGCATCAAATACAACTTTACACCACTTTGGGTATAAACGACTATCCTTTTGTCTTTTCAGGTATTGGATGGAAACGCTATTTTTAGGCAAGCAGCCAGATTCTAAGTCTCAGTTTTAATGGGATATTACATTTTTTCGCAGCCTCTTTTATCTTTGACTTCCATTGATTCCTACCGCGTTGATCTCCGCGTTTTTTATAGGTGCGTGCTGCTTCATAGGCCTTTCTAACCTTGTATAGCGCAAATTGTGTTTCCGTCAAAAAACCATTTTGTAGCGCATCATCAACCGCCTCGAAAACCTTAAGATAATGGTCATCTAAATCTTGCGTCATACCATAGTCCACGCGATATAACGTCCCTATTTGAGGTATTTTTCTTGGATAAATACCTTTGGAAAAAAGTCTTAAATATGCCCCTACATCCTCTTGCATAGATCTGTTTTGTTCCCATTGAAAAGCAAGAGTATTCCTCATAACTACAGTGCTGGGTACGATCGGATTATATGCAAGGAAATCCTCTATGGAGCCCACTTTTGGACAAGATCTTCTCCGCTTGTTCTCTCCATCCCATTCCAAGATTGGTGTATAGAACCAACTCGTGTTTTCATGTGTACGCAGCGCTTTTACAGCAACTTCTAGCTTAGTCGATACCCATAAATCATCAGCATCTAAAAAAGCATAGGCTTCTCCAGTGGCAAGTTCCATTCCTGAGTTTCTGGCCGAGCCAAGTCCCAGATTCGACTGTGCCAGTAACTTGATTGGCAAGCCATTAAATTGATTTACCACGTCAGATGTCCGATCAGTAGATCCATCATCTACCACAATAACTTCATAAGGCGCACTGGTTTGATCCAAAACACTTTGCAGTGTTTGCTCAATGGTCGATGCCGCATTAAAGGCAGGAATGATAACAGATATACGCATTTAATGGGGGAAAAAAGTTTTAGGAAACAACCTAGCAGCTAACTTCTTAACGGGCTTTTTAAGACCCAAGACAATAAAGATTTGGCCCGTTATTTTTATCAGACCATTTTTCAAAATATAGGCCAATAAGCCTTTTCTATACACGGTAAAGGAATGGTATAACCTGATGTTGTTCTTTACAACATCTGATGTACGAGCCATCGAGAACACGTTCGCGGCCCACCACATAGCGACCTGAGCACGTGCCTTTTGCAATGTTTCTAATGGAACCCAGTTATTTCGCTCGAAAACGGCATACATATTCAATATCTCATCAAACGCAGTGTAAGACGCAATCGCTCTATTGCGTTGTGTATGCTCGTGAAATCTAAATTTGTTTCGCGGTTGCGCATGAAAAACGACATCCCCTTCTTGCAATAGTCTGGCATAAAATAACCAATCTCCATTGAGCTTCCATGTCACCTCAGGGGTCCCCACTCTATCAAATACAGCCTTTCTAAACAGCGCTCCGCTAGCATTAGGAATCGTATTCGAAAAAACCATGGTAGTCGCTACTTCATGGGGTCCATTGGCAGTGAAATCATTAGACCAGCGTGAAGCATCTCCAAAAATAAAACTATAATCATCTTTAAAATCCCTCAGGAATTCGCCACTCTCATCTACAAGATGACTATGGCTATAGGTGATCACTGCATTTTCATTTGACTCCAGGGCATGAACGTGTAGGGCCAGCATATCTAAATCACAAGAATCATCGCTCTCTGCAATCCAGAGGTATTTTCCTTTTGCCCATGCAGCACCTTTTTTCCATTGTGCAAAAGGACTTCCTGAATTGTGTTCGTTAAACGAGTGTGATACTCGGTGGTCGCTTTCCGCATAATGAAGTAAAATCTCACGGCTATTATCCGGGGACTTATCATCCATAAGAAGGACCTCTATACTTCCATAGGACTGTTTTAATATGGACTCAATACGCTGCTGTAAAAAAGGAGCGTGGTTATAGTTAGGCACGATCACACTGACCAGTGGACCTTCTGTCGGTAAGTCCAATTTTTTAACAGGAGCCGGTTCTTTAGTTATTCGATCAGACTTTCTCTTAAAACCAATCATTTGGCCAGGACGGACACGGATAAATTGATAAAGAGAGAACCAGGTCTTACGCTGTAGCATTTCATCTTCACTAACCAAATCACTGTATTTCACAACCTTATGTTCCACACCTGAATTACGAATATTCACCGCTGCAGCTTCATTGTAGCTGCGCACTAATGCCAAGGCAGCTTCCTCCGTTAAATTACTCTGGGCTTCGTCTTCCTTAAGCTGTCTGCGCATCAAACTCCGAGCCACCTCATGCTCGTCACGCAATACCCAAACCACCTGAGCTTCAGGAAATCGTTTGACCCACCATGGCAACGTGTAACAAAGCCGAGGATCTTTCAATCCCCATTTGCCACTATAACTTGCTTTTAATGTGGCTAAACGACCGCTATAATGCTTTAAATGAGCGCCAAAAAGATCCTCGCGACTTAAGTCTTGCTCAAATAACGGCATATTGTCTTTCAAATCATCTTGGGTCGGTGGTTGCCACCAAGACGCATCCGAGGCACTAAAAAGTCGTTCATTTAGATCAACAGCGTACAATGCTTCAGCGTTGTGATCACGTATAGCCCCCATGTATACTCCAGCTTCGTTCAATGCACGTGCAACCATGGACGTACCAGAGCGGTGCATACCTAGGATCAAAACCGGGCGTTGATAATTGGGTTTATTCATGTATTTTCGAGCCAATGCGGAATTCAAAGAAACTCGTTTTTATTCACATCCCAAAAACTGCGGGGACATCCTTGCGATTATTGCTGGAAAGTAATTATCCTGAGGACAAACGATGTGCTATTTATTCTCATGATAATCTAGATGACGCTTTAACAAAAGCGTTAGATGATCCTAAAATTCTTTGTATTTATGGACATTTCCCATTAAGACCGGTGATTATTGCCTCAAATGCTACGGTAGTCACACTTTTCCGAGCGCCTATTGCACGTTCTATATCTCATTACAATCACTACCAAAAACGCATGAATGAAAAGCATGAGCAGCTCATGCAAGGCATTGATACTCCTGATGATTTCACACGACTGATACAGAGTAACAACCGCCAAACCGCTTTCTTGAGTGGGTATTTGAATCAAAAAGAGTTTTTACAAGATCCCCATGCGCTCGAAAAAGCATTGGCACATTTCGAAAGATTAGACGCCGTAGGTTTTACAGAGCATTACGCTGCTTCTATAGCATACTTTGGAGAACTTTTTAATTGGAAAAACACCTTGGTAGAACACCATAATTCAGGCAGCAAGAAAAATGAAGGTGATCAAAGCGTCTGGGAGAGCATGAACAAACAAGATCTCCCTCTTTATCAATCAGCCATAGAACGATTCGCTCCTCTATTAAAAAACTACCAGGGACTTCCTGCTAAAACTCCCAAGAAAACTTTTTTACCGAAGGTCAAAGACTACCTACGTACTCTGAGTTCGAAATTCTGACCCAAATACACACGTCTTACCTGTTCGTCTGAAGCTAATTCCTCTGCCGTTCCGCTCTTAAGTATTTTACCCTCAAACATTAGATACGTGCGGTCAGTTATGGCTAAAGTCTCTTGTACGTTGTGATCCGTAATGAGTATTCCAATATTCTTAGCCTTAAGTCCCGCTACTATTTCTTGAATATCCTCCACGGCGATTGGGTCCACTCCAGCAAAAGGCTCATCCAACAAGATGAATTTAGGCTTTGTAGCTAACGCCCTTGCTATTTCAGTTCTACGGCGTTCACCACCGCTGAGTAAATCACCCCTTGTTTTACGAATGCGCTGCAATCCAAACTCATCCAATAACTCCTCTAAGCGGTCTCTTTGATCAGATTTAGTAAGCTTGGTCATTTCTAGTACACCCGTAATATTATCTTCCACACTGAGTTTTCTGAACACAGAAGCTTCCTGAGCTAAGTATCCAATCCCCATTTGAGCACGTTTGTACATGGGAAGCTTTTCAATAGGGACACCGTCTAACAATACATGACCGCTAAACGGCCGTATAAGTCCAACGACAGAATAAAAACTTGTTGTTTTACCCGCGCCATTAGGGCCTAAAAGGCCTACGATTTCACCCTGGTTTACTTCAAAACTCACGTCATTAACTACGGTTCTTGAGCGGTACTTCTTGACAATATTTTTCGCTTCTAGTTTCATGAAGTTGCTGCCTTTTTACGCTTAACAATTCTTCTACTCACTGTAATACTGATTTGGTACAAGAACAATACCGGTAAAGTAACAAGGACTTGTGAGGCAATATCAGGAGGTGTTATAATAGCACTCAATAGTAATATTCCAATAATAGCATGTCTCCGGTAAGTTTTAAGTAATTCTGGAGTCACAACGCCAATTTTACTCAAAAAGTATACAGCGATGGGCAACTGAAACAGTATTCCACTGGCCAAAGTAACTGAACTGACCATGGAGATGTAAGACGTCAAATCAATCCTATTGACGACCTCAGCACTCACGGCATACGTCCCAAGAAACTGGACACTTAGTGGTACTATAATGTAGTAGCCGAAAAGCACACCTAGCATGAATAAAATTGTCGTGAATAGGATAACCCCTTTTGAGTTTTTCCGCTCGTTTGGGTGAAGTCCCGGTAAAATAAAACGCCAGATTTCCCAAAATACATAGGGAAAAGCGACAATCATACCGGCCACTATAGACACCCATAAATGCATTTGAAATTGACCACTCATCCTCATGTTGAGCAACTCAAACGGCATTTCCGTAAAGCAAAAGACATCACCACCTATATAGCTAGACAGTTCACAGAAAAACACATAAGTCGGAAAACCGGGCTGCTTAGGTCCAAAAATAAGCACATCAAAAACAATTGATTTTGAAAGAAAAGCAATCGTTGAAAAAACCACAATAGCAATAGATGAACGCACAAGGTGCCATCGAAGCTCACCTAAGTGGTCCAAAAAGTTCATTGCCATTCTATTTGTCGTCTTGTTCATAAGTATGTCGGGGTCAAAAATCCGAAAAACATTCTGTAGTACCTTCACTAGCCTTGGAAAATTCCCTTATCTTAAGAGAATAACGTGCAAATCAAGAATATATGTCCTCCGTGAATTGGGAACACCAGCTAAAGCAATTTTTTGGTTTTACAGAGTTTAAAGGAAATCAACGTGCCATAATCGAAAGTATTTCTTCCGGGAAAGATACGTTCGTTATTATGCCTACCGGTGGTGGAAAAAGCCTTTGTTATCAATTACCTGCATTAGCCGCCGAAGGGACTGCTATAATCGTCAGTCCATTAATCGCATTGATGAAAAATCAGGTAGATGCGATACGCGGACATTCTGAAGTGGATGGAATAGCGCACGTACTCAACAGCTCCCTAAATAAAGGACAACTCGAACAAGTACATATTGACCTAAAGTCCGGATTAACCAAACTCTTATTTGTGGCGCCGGAGTCATTAAACAAACCTGCTAACATTGAGTTGCTATCTCAACTAACCATCAGTTTTTTCGCCATAGATGAAGCGCATTGTATTTCCGAATGGGGACATGATTTCAGACCTGATTACCGCAGCATAAGGCAGAGCATTAAAGCATTGGGCGAGCGTCCTGTTATTGCCTTAACGGCAACTGCAACACCTAAAGTCCAGCTCGATATCATGAAAACATTAGGAATGGAAGACCCTCAAATCTTCCTTTCAAGCTTTAATCGTCCCAACCTTTATTATGAGGTACGGCCGAAAAGAGACATTGACCATGATATCATAAAACTATTGAGCCAGCATAAGGGTAAGACCTCCATTGTATATTGTCTTTCTAGACAAAAAGTGGAGGATATCGCTAAGCAGCTTCAGATTAACGGAATAGATGCCCTACCCTATCATGCAGGACTAGATTCAGCAACTAGGGTAAGACATCAAGATGCCTTTCTAAACGAAGACTGTGACGTCATTGTAGCCACCATTGCATTTGGGATGGGCATAGACAAGCCCGACGTTCGGTTTGTACTTCATTATGACATGCCTAAATCCCTCGAGAGCTACTATCAGGAAACTGGGCGTGCGGGAAGAGACGGTGGTGAAGGCACTTGTATCACCTATTTTGACATTAAAGATATTGAGCGCCTTCAAAAATTCCTGACCAAAAAAACGGTTAGCGAACAAGAAATTGGTCGTCAGTTACTCGAAGAGGCCACAGGATATGCAGAGGCTGCGACATGTAGAAGACGCGTTTTATTGCACTATTTCGGTGAAGTATTTCATGAAGATGATTGCGACAAAATGTGCGATAATTGCAGACATCCAAGAGAAAAAGTCGATGCCTCGGCAGAATTACTTGACGTTATTGCCGCAGTAAATGAAACCCATGGCAGATTCAAAACCTCAGAAGTGATCAACATACTTCGTGGAAACATGACCGCCCTACTTTCCCAGAATAACGCAGACTCCTTAAAATCATGGGGAACACACAAAGATAAAAGTGAAAGTCATCTTCGCGCAGTCGTGCGTCAAGGAATCATAAGACTTTATCTAGCGAAAAATATTGACGCCTACGGAACCGTACAAACTACTGAAAAGGGCAATACAGGAAAATTACCTAAAGCCTTTAGAGTGCGTAAAGAAATCGACTATAAGGAGCTCAACAACAGCGTGGAGGTTAAAAAAGTAGTGGCTGTGGATGATCAGTTGTTTGGTCACTTAAAAGACCTTAGAAAGAAAATTGCCAAGAGTAAAAGTGTCCCCCCTTATGCAGTATTTAGCGAGCATTCGCTGAGTGAAATGGCCACCATTTACCCATGTGACTTGGAAGAATTAAAAAATATTCAAGGCGTTGGCGAAGGAAAGGCAAAGAAATTTGGAGGGCCCATGGTAGCGTTGATTGAGGCTTATGTCAAAGAAAATGACATTGATCGTCCTCAGGACATGGTATTCAAAACAATAGCGAATAAAAGTGCTTTGAAAGTCTACATCATTCAAAGCACGGACCGTAAACTCCCACTGGAAGATATCGCCAGTGCCAAAGGATTAAAAATGCCACAGCTCCTAGAGGAAATGGAGCGCATCGTTACAAGTGGAACAAAAATAAATATAGACTACTACATCGATGATATACTCGATGAAGAAAGTATTGAAGAACTCTTTGAGTATTTAACCGAAGAAGCCACAGTTGGGTCTCTTGAGGAATTAACCACAGAGTTTGGTGAAGATTACGAAGAACAAGAACTACAACTCATTAGACTGAAGTTTTTCTCTGACATCGCTAACTAGGAAAAAAAAGCCCGCATCGCGGGCTTTTTTAGTTCTTAAAAACTTCTTCTAGTCCTTCGAGATCTCCTGATAAGGGTATAGATGCTGTTGAAGTACTATAGTTCAATAAAAATTGGATGGTTTTTTCAGACGCTCCCACGTCCAGGTTTTCGTAGTGTAATGTTTTCGCCATGGCTATGTATATACGTTTCACTGTATAACGCAAAACCAATTAGGCTTCGTATAAATGGTGATTACATTTCTAAACTTATGTTGTGCTTCACCATTAATTTCTGCATGTTAGTCACCGCATACCTCATTCTACCTAGAGCGGTATTTATGCTAACCCCTGTTTCTTCTGCAATATCTTTAAAGCTATAATCACAGAACACACGTAATTCCAACACCTGTCGCTGCTCTAACGGTAAAAAGGAAATGAGCTTATACAAGTCTTCGTTGATTTGGGATTCTATCAGCTCAGCTTCGTAAGGCCGGTCTGACTGACCGTATGAGTCAAAAACAGTGAACTCTCCACTAGGGCGAAATTCTTTTTTTCTAGACTCTTTTCTGAAATGATCTAACGTGGTATTGCTGGCTACGCGAAGTGCCCAAGGCAGGAACTTACCCTTTTCCTCATAATTCGATTTACGTAAAGAGCGAATTATCTTAATAAACGACTCTTGAAAAAGATCGTCAGCAACTTGTGCGTCATGCACTTTAGAATAAATCTGGAGGAAAATTCTTTTCTGGTGTCTGCGGATCAACACCTCAAAAGCTTGCTCGTTTCCACTACGGTACAGCGCCACTAAAACGTGGTCTTCCTGTGTTCCTAAGTTCATACAATAAGGATTTAGCGTAGCAGTCTTTCTATAAGCAAGTCATTTTATTTGTGGTGAATATAAGGACAAGAATCAAATACTATTCCAATTTGATGCTTTTTGGCAGAACCATCAGTCTATTTATAGGTTACTTTTGTGTTTTAGCCCTTTTCTGAGCATGACCCAATTCATAGAAATCAAACGCGCAGCTGTCCACAACCTCAAGGAAGTTAGTGTAAATATACCTCGAAACCAACTTGTGGTCATCACAGGAGTGAGCGGATCGGGAAAGAGCTCATTAGCTTTTGACACTTTATTTGCTGAAGGACAGCGTAGGTATGTAGAAAGTTTAAGCTCCTACGCACGACAGTTCTTAGGTAAATTAGACAAGCCAAAGGTGGAATATATTAAGGGTATTCCACCAGCCGTAGCCATTCAGCAAAAGGTAAGTAGTAAGAATCCCCGATCCACCGTAGGAACTACTACAGAGATTTATGACTACCTGAAGCTTCTATTTGCTAGAATTGGTAAAACATACAGTCCTGTCTCAGGAGCAGAGGTCAAGCGCCATCAAGTGGAAGATGTTATTGATCACATAGATCTACACCCAGAAGGTACACGCTTTTTGATCGTCGCCCCTGTAACTTTTAAAGACAGAACTGCACTTCAGCATTTAACCATTTTAGCACAACAAGGTTTTGCGAGAATGATGAAGGACGGCGAGGTTATCCGCATTGATGAAGTGATTGAAGAAGGCCTATTTGATGATCCGATCATAAAATTAGTTGTAGACCGCGCAATCGTTAGGGTTGGAGATCAAGAGAATATACACCGCCTACAAGATTCCATACAAACTGCCTTTTATGAAGGTAGAGGGACCTGTTTAATTGATTATTTAAATGGTGAAAAGCCGTCAGAATTTAACAGTCTATTCGAATTAGACGGAATAAGTTTTATTGAACCTTCAACACATTTATTTAGCTTCAACAACCCAATAGGCGCCTGCCCAACCTGTGAAGGATTTGGAAGCATCATTGGGGTAGACGAAGACTTGGTGGTCCCTAATCAAACGCTCAGTGTATTTGAAGGATGTATTGCTCCGTGGAAAGGTGAAACAATGAGCAGATGGAAGGATAAATTTATCTTAGGCGCTGCTGCATTAGATTTCCCCGTACACCGGTCCTATATGGACCTTACGAGTGCCGAAAAAGAAGTGCTCTGGGAAGGTGGCAAAGGTTTTAAAGGAATCAATGCTTTTTTTAAGCACTTAGAAAGTAAGAGTTATAAAATCCAGTTTCGAGTGATGCTCAGTCGCTACCGTGGCAGAACGAGTTGCTCTACGTGTAAAGGAAAGCGGCTGAGGTCCGAAGCCTCTTATGTAAAAATAAACGGCACAGCGCTACACGAATTAGTAGAGCTACCCCTGCGTAAGCTGAAAATATTCTTTGCTGAATTAGCGCTTGATGATCGCGATGCCAAAATTGCAAAACGACTATTAACAGAAATAAGTACTAGGATCGACTTCTTGGTCAATGTGGGACTCTCCTACTTAAATCTTAACAGAGTCAGTGGTACCCTAAGTGGTGGAGAAAGCCAGCGTATTCAGCTCGCTACTTCGCTGGGGTCAGCCCTCGTTGGGTCCTTGTATATATTAGACGAGCCAAGTATTGGACTTCATCCACAGGACGCCTACCAACTCATTGAAATTATACGGGCACTCCGAGACAAAGGAAATACAGTCGTCGTAGTAGAGCATGAAGAAGCTTTTATGCGTGCTGCAAATTACCTGATTGATATTGGACCTGCGGCAGGAAACCTTGGTGGTGAAATAGTTGCATGCGGCCTACCAGAAGATGTTTTATCTCATGAATCCTCTCTTACCGCGGGATACTTAACCGGTAGACTTTCTATTCCTTTCCCTGGATCATTGCGAAAACCAAAGGGGGAAATCACATTAGAAGGTGTACGTCAACATAATCTCAAAGGATTTGATGTCTCTATACCGTTAGGTGTATTTACCTGTCTCTTATACACATCTCCGAGCCCACGAGACAGGCAGAAATC
>OJIV01000009.1_pt1 | contig 92908 bp, 83 predicted proteins | sample 1595861 | NCBI WGS metagenome assembly OJIV01 (sample SAMN05416883, study PRJEB24817) | seawater metagenome | isolation source: Sea water | place: Canada:Atlantic | collected 2013-11
GAGATTTCTGCCTGTCTCGTGGGCTCGGAGATGTGTATAAGAGACAGGCCTCAGATATTGCATCTAAAGATCCGTCTGATAAAATATTCGCAGCGCCTAATACATTGTTACTTGAGATCAAGTTACTGCTATTAGAATTTGGGTGGTTAAGTCCTCCTGTCACGTCAATGACCGAATTCGAGACTGACATTGATGCTGAGCCATTACTTGCATACCAAAAGCTTGTTCCCGAATTTGTACCTTGAAAAACACTATTTGACACGGTAATTGAGCTATTTCCTTCTGTTACTAAAAGGTGTCCTCCGGTGTTAAGCGATTCTTGAATAGTGACGTGATCGAGCGATATTGCGTCATCCCAATTCCTCGATCTGATCAGACCATCATATGTCTTATTGTCCTTAAAATAGCTGTTTTCAATACTCAAGGTGTTACCCCCATGCCAAAGACTAATAATTGAATAATCAGAATAATTATCCTTAAAAGAACACCGCTTAACTGTTAATTTTGACGACGAGCGCAATGACACAACGGATGGGTTGTTCATCTGCAATGGATTGTTGTCAATGAAAGAAGACTCTTCTATTAAAACCGTCGCGCCATCAACTGAAAGTGCCGCAGCCGGATCCGTAAAACCCCAAAGAACCTTGTTTTCTTCAAAAACTATGTTTCTTAGTTCTACAACCGCTCCCGATTGAGCATGTACAACCGCTTCATAGCTGTTGCTTGATTTACCCGTGATTGTAAAGCCTTGAATCAAAACAGGTTCAGAAATAGATCCTGCTGAATTAATTTTTAACGCGTAATTACTGTTATCGGCTTCAATTATTGTCGTTGCAATGGCGCTTGTATCCCCTAATCTTCCATAATTACTCATTATGTTGACTGATTTGGTTATTTCCAGCTCCTCTTCGTATGTACCTGGTAAAACGTATATTTTACCTCCGTCACTCACTTCCGCATAACCCTTAGATAGAGTTGCGTACGGCAAGTTTAAGCTCCCGTCTCCATTAGAGTCTGAGCCACCGTCATCAACATATACCGGTTCATAGAGCCGTAATGATGCTGAGTCCGAACATCCAGCATCTGTACCAACTACTTGATATATTCCTTCAGCTGCAATTGAAACAGCAGAGGTTGTAGCGCCATTGCTCCAGAGGAAGGACGTACTTGAACCTGATGTTCCTGCAGTTAACGAAATGGCATTAGTACCATCATAGTCAACAGTTCCTGAATTATTCGTTATAGATATCGTTGGTGTCGTATTTATTGTAATTGACGTCCCGTCTGATGTTAAAGCACAAGTTGTACCATCGGATTTATTTACCGTTCCTGTCAAAGTAATCGCAGATGCTGTGGTTGCGTCAACAGTAATTATGGAGTCTGTCTCACCTGTGCTCCAAAGAAAAGAATCGAATGACTGATCTGTCCATATTTGAACCGAGTCACAAAATGTCTCCGATGCAACCAGTGGACGTCTATTTTCTGGAAATTCAATTATAAAGTTGAAACTGTAACCATCTCCATTATAATTATACCAATCAGTCCCGCTGCCACCCTGAAGAACGGCTCTGGTATGGTAACTAGTACCATTTGAAGCAGAACCCGTAGTGCTTCCCCACCAGTTTGTGTATGTAAGGTCTTTACCATTAATGTCGAGCCATTTCGAGCCATTCCACTCTACCCCGAGCCATGCATTATCATTTGAACCAGCAGCAGACATCATGACCGCTAAAGCATCGTTTTCAGCCGCATCATTTGGTATAGCCAAGTGTCCGCCCAACGCCTGAGCGGCAGATTTAGCTGTTGACCACGATCCTTGTGATTCAACCACGTAATACTCATGACCATTATGTGCTCCTAAATATTTTCCAGTACTTGCATAAGTACCTGTCAGTGAACCGCCGCTGAAAGCCGGCTCATCAAGGACATAAAGAATTGGCTTTTCTACAAATTCGACATTTATCGTGTCTTTTGCTGTACAGCTATACTCATCAAATGCAGTCACCACATAGCTTCCTGTTTCCGTTGCAGTAATTGAATTACCACTTTGTCCACTATTCCATATATAGCTGTCAAAAGTGCCCGATGCGGTTATTGTGCTTACATCGCCATCACAACCTTTAATCAGAGATGCTGAAGCAGCAACGGATGGAGCACTAAACAACACTTCAACAGTATCTGTGGAAATACAAAAATTAGCATCCAACATTTGAACCGTATATAGTCCTGCTGAAGAAATCGAAACAGGCGTAGAAGACGAACTTGTAGACCACTGGAGAAACTGATATCCAGAGTTTTCAATATCTAAGCTCAAGCTCGTGGTACAGCCTACAATGGTGTCTTGAAGTGGTCCTTTTGCTACCTCAAAATAAAAATTAGGACGATACTGTGATTTTTTATTTACCGGTGGATTGTTACTGGCTAGAGAAGATGTTTGAGTTCCGTAACCAATTAATGTAGCGTCATAACCAACATCAGACATTCTTATTCTTGGATTATTCGAGCTAGAAGACCAACTGTCATTTACATAGGAGAATTGAATAATAATATTTGACGTCCCATCCCACTCATAGCTATCATTAAAAGTAAAATAATTAGTCCCCTCTGAGATTGAAGGATAGTACCAATAGTCGCTAAAGGATGACGAAATTGAGGAAAAGGAATTCCACGATGAAACCGTACTGGCGGTTGTCTCTTTAATTTTAATCTCAAGTTCGCGAATAGTAGATGTGTAGCCGTCCAGGAAGTCAAATCCTATCTTCGAAATATTAGAACCTTGATTTAATCCTAATGCAGTAAGCTCAGATGCTTTAATCAAATATTGCTGAGCATTCTGTTGCTTATAACCCCCGATTGGTGCTATCCAGGCCTCGATATCTTGATTAAACGCCCATTTAAAGGCATTCGGTTTGCGCGTATTCGTGTCCGTACCTGACCCTAGAGACGTGTTGAACTTTTGCGGGTAATCGGATGAAGTTATGTTGACTTGATCCGTATTGATGGTAATGGTTTGATTTGTGGTCCCTGTACATCCTATATCTGACGTTTCCCTTAACTCAATTGACGTTGTAGCGTCAATGTAAACCGTGTCATTAGTTGAAAACGCCGTGCCATTCCCTTGCACAAACCATTCAAATGTAGATCCAGCAGCTCCGCCAGCTACAACAAGAAGTGAGTCACCAGCACACGCCGAACTTGTAATGTTGAAAAACGAATCATACCCGGCGATTGTTGGTTGAGGGTTATCTTGAATAGTTATGGAAGCTGTTCTAGTGTCTCCGTTTTTATCATCTTGGGTTATTGTCACCGTGCCTCCTGAACCAAACCACACATAGGTTAAAGGACTGTTAGAACTTATCTGGTTACTATTAATGTCGGTAGTAGTAAAAGAGAAGTTCGAATACCCTGGGGACATGTTAAAGCTAGATTGGGGACAGAAATTGGTACCAGATTGATTCCCGCTAGTTAATTGCATTCCCGATATTTCTCCATCAGCATTATGCTTAGATAATGTCGGTCGCAATTTGTGCGGGGGGGAGCCAACGGGTATGGCGCCGTAATTGTTTTTGGCGTTCCAACCCCAGTTCTCGTTCCCTGTTAAGTAAATATCAGTTCCTGAAGTCAATACATATGCCCGGTCCACCGAGTCATCAAACCCGTAATATTTGGAATAATTTATCACCCCCGAAGTGCTTACGCTATGTAACGCCTGATCCGAACTTGCACTCGAAAGTTGCGTGACGCCTCCAATCAATAATTCATTAGTATTCGGTCCTTCAGCTATTGAGTATCCATAAGACCAATCAGTTCCTGTGGGTGAAATATTTGTTGTCTGGCTAACAACCCCAGCGGCAGAAAGCTTAACAAGTACTGCATTATTACTAATACTAAAAGGATTTGAAGTACCGGTGGCATAGTAATTACCATCTGAAGCTTTGATTATGTCTTGAAGCTGCTCTGCTGAAGCATAGCTGGTCCAAACGGTATCTCCAGTGGAATCGAATTTAATTATCGTACCCTTATTATAGCTACCACCATATCCATCGCCGGCGACGACATAATTAGTACCGTCTTGAAAAATCGCACGTCCTCTATATGATTCTACAACTATCCCGCCTGAAACATTAAAGTTTCTCTCTCCATTAACCCAATCAATTGATCCATCGACGGTATCTAACTGTGCGATTAATGTCGTATAGTTACCACAACCATCGTTCTGTCCGGTCACAATTAAATCACCTGAGCTATTTACAATAACATCTTTAAAATCACCTCGTAAAAGACTAGTACAACTGGCGAACGTATTCGAGTAAGTATGAAACGACTTGGTGAAAACCGTGTCTCCGTTAGCATCAAACTTAATTATCCATGGATAATTTTGATTGCTTCTTGTGGTGTAACCTACCCCTATATAGCCTCCTGTAGGAAGCTCAACCATGCTTTGCATTCTCTCCGGAAATAGCGTACCTGTCGCATCTACCCATTTCAAAGTGTCACCAGTAGCTGGATCTAATTCAAGATAAAACGGATCATAATTGTTTTTAGATTGATATCCATAAACAACAATGCTTCCGCTAGAATTTATAAAGGATCCCTCAACATCATAGCGACTAGTCTCGTCATCGTTAATAAGCATTTTCTCATATGTCGAGGACTGAGCAAATACAAATTGAGCGAACACAACAAAAGCCCCTGTAATCAGGAGCTTAAGTTTATTGATTTGGTTTGTTTTCATTGTAAGCTGGGTATAATATTTCTTCAAAGCAGAAAATGTGTTTTAAACGTAGGTAATAGTTACATATATATAAAACGCTTGGTCAAAGCATCTTAGGTTTATTGGTTTGGCTTGATTAAGCTTATTGAAAATTATTCAATTATAAAATCCGTTTTCAAGAGACGTTCACCGTTTGTCAATTCGATGGCATAAACCCCTGATGGTAGATCATTTTGGTATAAATCATAATATGTTTCAGTAATTGATGGCTCATAAACAACTAATCGACCAACTGCATCATAAACTCTGATTTCGTAAGCCTCTAGATCTGGATTACTCCATACTACTCTTGTTTGACCCTGGAAAGGGTTAGGATAAATAATCACGTTGTCCGTAAGCGCATAGTCAACAATGTTGGACTCCGAGGTCCCAAAATCATCCTCAAGCTCAGTTTTTCCAACTGTAGGATTACAGATGAATGGATTTACCACAACAATCTTGTAAAAAATCAGTCCTACTGGGGCATTCAAATCGGTATAGGTAAAGTTCGCGGCAGGTACGTCATCAATTTTAAACATCTGTTTTGGTGACGAGCCTCTCCATATTTCATAGGTTACAATGTCAATCCCTTCATATCCATCCCATATTAGGTTAACCTCACCATTAATCCCTTCATTGATCGTGAGGTGCATAGACTTGTGAATAGGACTAATTTCACTCTCGTTTCCACAACTGTCAATTACTGAAATAGCGTAACGCGTTGATGTAATACCTGCGTTTGAATTAACATCACTCCAAACGGATAAGACTCCGGAAGCAGGATGATTGGCAACCAAGTCCATGTCACCTGTTAAAGGATTTTGCTTATAAATACCATATTGAAAAGTTCTTTCGTTAGTCGTCTTGTTCCAAACCAGTTGATTATGGTTCGAAGTGTCCACGGTAACAATACAAAGTGAATCTAATTCGTACGGCTTCCAAACCTCTAATTGAATAGTATCAGATGTAGCAAAACAACCGTTGGTATCCATAACCTCAACATAAAACTGCCCATTGTCAGTTACATAGACAGAATCACCGGTATTGGCATTATTCCATGTATAGGTGTCGAAGTAGTCCCAAGTAGTAATGGTATTGCTCTCGCCCAAGCAAAAAGACGTGTCATTGGTTAGAAATAAATCTGCTATTGGATTACCAAAAATCGTAACCTGTTTAGTGTTGCTGTAATGCTCACAACCATTAGCATCAGTAGCGATGTACGAAACACTGCTCGAAGAATCCAATGCGACAAATGTATTGGTAGAACCGTTATTCCATTGTATTGAAGAATATACCCCCAAAGACATCACTATCACAGAATCTAGATCACAAGTCGCGGGATCACCAATTGTTAATGCTATTGCTGTACGTTCAAAATCATCAGCGATGTGCAGACCAGCTCCTGTTGCAATCCATAATTGGTTGTCTAAGTATTCGATATCGTTTAATACGGAACTGGTAATTGGGGTATTGGAGGAGCTAAACATGGAAAGCGAATCTATTTTAGCATCGAAGCGATAATAGCTAGATCCCGCTATGAAGAATATAATACTATCACCGCCTATTGTTAAGTCAGTGATAGCTGCTGATGGAGAAGATGCCGAATAATTGGTTATTGTTCCTGATGTAGGATCCATTGAAGACAGACCATGCGCACCGTTGTTATGACCCAACCATAGTACGTCATTCGTCCAATCATATTTAAGTGATTTTATGTTATTTGAGGGAAGACCTGCACTCTGTTGATATAGAGTGAATGACGATCCGTCAAATACAGAGAGGCCACTGTTTGTAGCAATTGCTGCTTCTGCGTTTGGCATTCTTTCAAAATCACTATGTGTATTTGAAGCGAGTCCAGATGTGTTGAATGACTTAAATGCCGTCGCTGACGTACCATTGTAATAGACCACACCTGAAGAAAATGTGTTTGAAACAATAAATGTGCTGTCCGTTATTGCCTGTCCAATGAAATAAGACGAGGTAAGCCCCTGAGTTGATCCATAATTCATCCATGTACTCCCATTCCATTGAGAAAAGCCTGAATTCGTCAACGCCCATAAATTTCCTTGGTCATCAGTACTTAAGTCTCTAATTGAATTTGAGGGAAGGTTTGTATTCTGAGTTGACCACTGTGCGATTCCTCCACTTCCTCTTTCATATAGACCATCAGCGAAACCACTGAACATTTGATTGTTTACAGCTGCTAGAACTAAGGGTTGATTTGTAGGCATCCCCGTGTTCTCTCTTTCAAAATTATTAAATGAGCTACCATTATATATATGTAGGCCATTGTCATTTCCTGATGCCTGGTTATTAGACACCATGTAAATACTAGAATCAGCAGTACAATACACAACATCTCCTAATATGTTCTCTGCAAGGCCATTGGCAGAGTAGAGGTGGGTCACACCTCCTGTTGCATCAAATTCTGTTAATCCAAAAGCCGTTGCAACTAAAATAGAGCCACCTGGAGTTTCTGTAAAACTGCGAATGTCATTCGAGGCTAATCCCATAGTATTCGACACCGTGTATTTTGTCCAAGTAGTTCCGTCATACATTGAAATTCCAAATTGCGTTCCGACCCATAAGTTTTCTGAAGAATCTTCAAAAATCGCTGTAACATTATTATTAATCAATCCGTTTGACGTGTTTTGCTTGGTATAAGTTGTTGCACTGTAAGCACCGTTCGACGATTGTTCAACTATGGCAACTCCTAGATCGGTGGCCACTGCAATTTTACCTGACGCAAGCGCCGTCATTGCCGTAACATTATTAGAAGGCAAAAGTGTAGACGTTAATAGTTGCCAGTTCAGGCCGGTCTTGACAGACACCCCTTCCTCTGTTCCTATCCAAAGTCTATTCAGAGTATCCATTACAATAGAAGTGACTGTATCTCCTGAAAGTCCTGTAAAAGCAGAAAGAAACAACTCGGTGCTTCCAGAAGACCTTACAACCGTATATCCATTATCCGTTCCAATAAAAACATTACTGTCTAAAATAGACATCGTGTTGATCGACTTAGATCCTAACGGAGCTTCACTGGGAGAAAGAAATTTAAAGGTGTGTCCATCATAAACGATTAGTCCATTTTCAGAACCTATTAAAAAATCACCTGTGGGCAATTCAACGATAGCATTATACTGTGAGTTTGGAATACCACTATTCTGGGTATTTAAATTAGTCCAACAATTGGATTGAGAAAATACCGGGAAGGCAATAACAGAAACCAATAGTGTAAACAGTAATCTTAATTTCATAATATTCTATATTTAAACTCTAGATGTGTTGTTATGTGTAATTACAAGTAATAATTATAAATATACTACACTGACAAAAAGCGATTTGTAACTCACTGTGTGTCAGTTAGTATCATTGTGTGTCATTGTGTGTCGTTTAATGACTTGAACCATCATTTAACATAAAAATACTTCAACATTAGCACTTTTAGTGTTCCAACTTATCGTAGCGTTCCTGAACTTATCGTAAAAGCACGACAACCTTTCTACAGAGATTCTTATGCAAGGACTCAAGAGTGAAAGTTTTGTTGAACGATTGTCTTTTTCAACCTGCAAAAAAAAAATCGCCACTAATGGCGATTTTTTTAATCTGTGATCGGTAGTAAGATCACACTAATTACAGCGAAATTATTCAACTATCGCGAACTACTTTTCCTCTGTATTCGCAGTAGTTACCAGCTTTAACTCATTCATTTGTAGGTCATCAATTGTTGACGGTGCGTCAATCATGACATCACGACCAGAATTGTTTTTAGGGAACGCAATGAAGTCTCTTATCACCTCAGCGCCGCCTAGGAGTGCCACCAATCGATCAAAGCCAAAGGCCAGCCCACCATGTGGCGGTGCGCCGTATTCAAAGGCGTTCATCAAAAAGCCAAATTGCTTTTCTGCTTCCTCCTTAGTAAACCCTAATAGATCAAACATGCGACTTTGAAGAGCGCGATCGTGAATACGAATAGAGCCACCGCCAATTTCGTTACCATTAAGCACCAAATCATAGGCGTTGGCTCTTACCTTACCTGGATCTGAATCTATCAACTTAATATCCTCTGGCTTTGGTGAGGTAAACGGATGGTGCATCGCATGATAGCGCTTGGTATCCTCGTCCCATTCAAGCAACGGAAAATCAACTACCCACAACGGAGCGAATACGGAAGGATCTCGTAATCCCAATTCTTCGGCAATGTGCAAGCGCAAGTCTGACGTCGCTTTACGCGTCAACCGCTCCTCACCGGCGAGAATAAGTATCAAGTCACCTGGATTTGCCTTTACGGCTCCAGCCCAGCCAGCTTGCTGTTCATGCGTGTAAAATTTATCTACAGAGCTTTTAAACGTCCCGTCTTCATTTACTTTACAGTAAACCATTCCTTTCATGCCAATGTCTGGACGCCTGACCCAGTCTGTTAGCTTATCAATCTGCTTACGTGTCCATGAAGCAGCTCCTGATACAGCTATTCCAAGCACCACCTCTGCTTCATCAAAAACCATAAAACCAAGGTCCTTGGTCAGCTGGTTAAGATTGGCCAATTCCATGTCAAAACGGATATCAGGTTTATCGTTTCCATAACGCTCCATTGACTCCGCGTAGGTCATTCTTGGGACGCTGTTAATGTCCAGACCTTTAACTTCTTTAAGAAGGTGTAATAAGAGGCTTTCAAAGGTGGCCAGTATATCTTCTTGCTCCACAAAGGCCATCTCACAATCAATCTGGGTGAATTCCGGTTGACGGTCAGCACGTAGATCTTCATCGCGGAAACACCTTGTGATCTGGTAATATTTATCATAACCACTCACCATAAGCAGCTGCTTAAAGGTTTGTGGACTTTGCGGCAGTGCGTAAAACTTTCCCTCTTGCATTCTAGAAGGAACCACGAAATCACGGGCACCCTCTGGAGTGGACTTAATTAAGAAAGGCGTCTCAATATCCATAAAACCTTGGGCATCCAGGAATTTACGTACTTCGATGTTAACACGGTTACGGAGCATTAAATTCCGTTGAAGCGGACCTCGACGAAGGTCAAGATACCTGTATTTCATACGCAGCTCTTCACCGCCGTCGCTCTCCTCCTCTATGGTAAAAGGCGGGGTGTTGGATGCATTGAGCACAACTAGCTTGAGCGACTTAAGTTCAACGTCACCCGTTGTCATCTTTGCGTTTTTACTCTGGCGCTCTATAACTTCTCCCTCAATTTGTATGACCCACTCGCGACCTAGTTTACGTGCTTCTTTTAATAAGGAGGCATTCCACTCTTCGTTAAAAGCGATTTGAGTTATGCCATATCGATCGCGCAAATCTAGAAAGGTCATTCCTCCTAATTCACGTGAACGCTGCACCCATCCGGCGAGGGTAACTGTTTGTCCTATATGCTCGGCGCGTAGTTCGCCACAAGTGTGTGATCTGTACATCTCGTAATTCTTTGAAGAGCAAAAATAGCCAAACTTGCGGGCCAATTACCTATTTTGCAGGGAAGATGATAGACCTAAATGATCATAACGTATTTATGCGTGCTGCTTTAGCAGAAGCAGAGGCAGCTGCGATAGATGGAGAAGTCCCTGTTGGAGCAGTCGTTGTCGCTGGAGGACGCATTATCGCTAGGGCACATAACTTGACTGAACGACTCACGGATGTCACTGCACATGCAGAAATACAAGCTATTACTGCTGCGAGTAACTACTTAGGGAGTAAATACCTTTCAAAATGTACCCTATATGTCACGCTAGAGCCATGCCCAATGTGTGCAGGAGCACTTTTCTGGTCTCAAATGGGCAGCGTTGTATACGGCGCTAGCGACGACAAAAGAGGTTTCAGAGACCATGGAGGTGATTTACATCCGAAAACAGAACTTATAAAGGGAATAATGAAAGAGGAGTGTGGTCAAATCATGACAGATTTTTTCAGCAACCGACGTAAATAACCCACCATGAAACTCGCCACCTTAGATATTATTGTACTTGTCGGGCTGCTTTTGTTTACCATCTTAATTGGCTTGTACTTTGGGCGAAGTAAAAAAACATCGATCAGCGACTATTTTTTAGGCGGCCGTTCTTTACCCTGGTATATCGCAGGGATATCGATGGTTGCGACAACTTTTGCAGCGGATACACCGCTGGCCGTCACAGAGCTTGTTGGACAATATGGAATAAGCGGAAACTGGCTGTGGTGGAATCTACTTGCCGGTGGGATGTTAACAACCATATTTTTTGCGCGACTCTGGAGACGCTCTGGTTTAACGACAGAGGTTGAGTTTATAGAGTTCCGGTATGCAGGAAGACCAGCTGCATTACTTCGCGGGTTCAAGTCTATTTACTTAGGCGCCTTCATGAATATACTCATCATGGGGTGGGTGAACGTCGCTATGATCACGTTGCTCCAGGGGTTCTTTGGGATGACCTATATGGAGTCCTTTCTATGGACTGGTATTGCGCTGCTAGGTGTGGTCGTTTATGTCAGTTTTAGCGGACTTAGAGGTGTCGTTTATACTGATGTGTTTCAATTCATTCTTGCCATGTCAGGGTCTATTGCGCTGGCCGTGTACGTATTAAAATCGCCGGAAGTTGGTGGGATTGAGGGACTCAAAAACACTCTTCCCGAGGAAACATTTTCGTTTTTCCCATCCATTGGAGGAGAAGCACAAGAAGGTTCGTATCAAATTTCCTTAGCTTCTTTTCTTGCTTTTTTCGGTATGGTCTGGTGGACCTCTTGGTATCCTGGTGCTGAACCAGGTGGTGGTGGATACAGTGCCCAGCGAATGTTAGCGACGAAGGATGAAAGATCTTCGTTTTTAGCAAGTGCGCTATTTCAAATTGGTCATTACGCCGTTCGGCCATGGCCTTGGATTCTAGTTGCTCTATCTGCTATATCCTTATATGCCAGTAAAGGTGACCCCTCCGCTACGATGCCTGAGTTCATGACCTATGAATGCCTGGCACAGCACGTAGAATGTGAGCCACTCACTGTGGTGCAGCAACTGGAATACCAGGAGTGGTTGTCAGTATGGGAACCCAAATATGGAGACCAACTACCTGAAGCAGTTAAGTATCAGCAAGACAACCGGTTTGGGTATATTTTTATCATGCGAGACTACCTTCCGACTGGTGTCTTAGGTATGCTCTTGGCTTCTTTCTTTGCTGCTTATATGTCAACCATGTCAACCCAGTTGAATTGGGGCGCCTCCTACTTAATCAACGACTTCTACCTTAGATTTATACGACCTGGCGCACCTAGAAAAACGAGTATCATGGCTTCCCGACTCTCTACGCTGGTACTGGCTTTACTCGGGTTAGCGGTAACCTCTCAAATGAATAGCATAGCTGGGGTATGGCAATTCATTATGGAGTGTGGAGCTGGGCTAGGCTTAGTACTTATCCTGCGCTGGTATTGGTGGAGAATAAATGCTTGGACCGAAATCACAGCGACACTAGCGCCATTCATTGGATATGCCTTTGCCCACCTAGGACTCGACTGGGTATTCCCGAACAGCTTCTTTTTCACTGTAGCCTTCACCACCATTTCATGGATCGTTGTTATGTATGCAACGGAACCAGAACCGCAGTCAACCCTCGTGGCTTTCTATAGCAAAATTAGACCTGGAGGCTCTTGGAAGCCCGTACAGTGGAGAGTCCCCGCATCTGAGGACATTAAGCCTGGGCCTCATTCCGTGGTCCTGTTCATCTATTGGATTTTGGGAATAGCAGCCGTTTACGGCGCATTATTCCTAGTTGGAAGTATCATACTACACTAAAATAAGTCTGGGCTAAATAGAAAGACAAGCCCAGTGCTCTGATCCTATAGGTAAAAAAAAACCCAGCACGATGCGCTGGGTTTTTTGAATCTATTTAAAATGCTGTTATAGCTTACGCTTCACCTCAATATGAGAGAAGGCTTCAATCACGTCACCGACCTGGATATCATTGAATTTCTCAACGTTCAGACCACACTCAAATCCTTGACGGACATCTTTCACATCGTCCTTGAAGCGTTTCAATGAGCCAAGTTTACCTGTGAAAACAACAACACCATCGCGAATAACACGAATATCGTGGTTACGCTCAATGGTTCCGTCTTGGACCATACAACCTGCAATGGTTCCGACTTTAGAGATTTTAAATACCTCACGGATCTCTGCGCTACCCATGATTTCTTCCTTAACCTCTGCCGAAAGCATTCCCTCCATGGCGTCATGGATTTCGTTAATGGCATCATAGATGATCGAGTACATACGGATCTCAACTTCTTCCTTCTCTGCCAATTTACGGGCTTGCGCAGAAGGACGAACCTGGAATCCAATTACAATAGCGTCCGATGCGGTGGCTAAAAGAATATCACTCTCTGAAATTTGACCTACACCTTTATGAATGATGTTGACTTGAATTTCCTCCGTGGTCAGTTTTTGTAACGAATCTGACAAGGCCTCTACAGAACCATCAACATCACCCCTAAGAATGATATTGAGTTCTTTGAAATCTCCAACTTTCAGACGTCTTCCAATTTCTTCTAGCGTCATCTTTTTCTGAGAACGAACTGACTGCTCACGCTGTAACTGGAGACGCTTAGCAGCAATTTGCTTCGCCTCTCTCTCGTCATCCATGACAATAAATCTATCGCCTGAAGTAGGTGCGCCATCTAACCCTAATAAACTTACTGGTGTAGATGGACCTGCTACCTTAATGCGGTTTCCTCGCTCATCAAGCATGGCTTTAACCTTACCACTGTGTTGGCCAGCTAAAACATAGTCTCCTACTTTTAATGTTCCAGATTGAACTAAAGCCGTACACATAAATCCACGTCCCTTATCAAGAGATGCTTCAACGACAGTACCACTTCCTTTTTTATCTGGATTAGCTTTAAGATCTAGCATTTCAGCCTCTAGAATCACCTTATCCAGTAATTCCTTCACGTTCATACCTGTCTTTGCGGAAATTTCCTGAGATTGGATTTTTCCACCCCAGTCTTCCACAAGCATGTTTTCTTGTGCCAACTGGTCCTTTATCTTCTCTGGATTAGAAACGTCACGATCCACTTTATTGATGGCAAAAACGATTGGAACACCTGCCGCCTGGGCATGTGCAATAGCTTCTTTCGTCTGTGGCATTACAGCATCATCTGCTGCAACAACAATCACTGCAATATCAGTTACCTGGGCACCACGTGCACGCATGGCCGTAAATGCCTCGTGACCAGGTGTATCAAGGAACGTAATCATTTGACCGTCATGAACCTCCACACTATAGGCGCCTATATGCTGTGTAATACCTCCAGCTTCTCCAGCAATAACATTTGCCTTACGGATATAATCCAACAGGGATGTCTTACCGTGATCCACGTGGCCCATCACTGTAACGATAGGGGAACGTGGTTTTAAATCTTCCTCCTTGTCAACTTCTTCAAGGAACGTCTCCGTTACCTCTTCATCCACAAAGTTTACTCCAAAGCCAAATTCTTCAGCAACCATCTCTAGCATTTCTGCATCGAGACGTTGATTCATGGTAACCATCACTCCAACACCCATCAATGAAGCGATAACCTCATTCACAGTAACGAGCATCATGTTAGCCAATTCCGTTACTGTAACGAATTCAGTTAATTTTAATATTTTACTTTCTTCCGCTTGTTGAAGGTCTTTCAACTCATCTCTTTCACGGCGTTCAGCGCGTTTATCACGGCGAATTTTAGCACCCTTGTTTTTCTTACCTGAAGTAAGTTTCTCTAAGGTTTCTTTTATCTGCTTCTGAATTTGCTCATCCGTCAATTCTTTCTTCTGAACAACAGCTGGGCGACGTAGTTGTCCCTTGGCGTTTCTATTGGTGCCTGGGCCACGAGCTGGTGCACCAGCACGTTTCTTAGGATCTACCTGAGCAGGAGTGGCTCCACTAGGACCTGCAGTCTTGATTCGCTTGCGCTTTTTCTTATCAACTTTAGGTTTCTCAACAGGAAGAACAATTTTTTGACCCGTAAATCTAGGCCCATCAATCTTGACATATTTTGTCTTGAATTCTAAATCCTCAGGTTTTTTCTCTTCAATTTCCTCAGGCTTTTCCTGCTTGATTTGCTCGACGATCTTACCGCCACCGCCAGATTTCTTAGGACCCTTAACAACAGCGACTTTCTCTTGACGTTTTGGCTCGGTCTTAGGAATAGCTTTAGGCTTCTCTTTCTTTCTTGGTTTTTGAGCCTCAAGATCGATTGTACCCATCACTTTTAATCCACCTACCTCTGAAAGAACAGGTGCCATTTCGACCTTGGTACTGACAGGCGGCTTCTGAACTTCATCAACCGGCTTATCCTCTTTTGGAGCTTCTACTGCGGGCTCTGTAATGGATTGTTCTTTAGGGGTTACATCAACGACAGGAGCAACCTCAACAACAGGAGCTACAGGAGCCTCTTCTATTGGAGCTGGTGCAGAAACAGAGTCGTTCTTAGCCTCCTTGATACCGCGTAGGGTTTCTTTTTCCTCTTTTACCTGTTGCGTAACCTCTTCCGACAATTTCTTGCGCTCTAGGTCATCCGCAAAAGCAGTCCTTAAGGCTCCGTACTGATCGTCCGTAATCTTATGGTTTCTGTTGTTCGGAATGTCGTGGCCTTGCTTCGCTAATTCCTCAACCGCACGGTCTAAGGAAATGTTAAGCTCTTTTGTGGCCTTACTTAATCTGACGCTACTCATAGAGTGTCTTTAGGTTTTCTTTATTCTTCGTCTTCGAATTCTTGCTTCAGAATAGACAGTAAATTATCCACTGTCTCCTCTTCTAGGTCAGCCCTTGATACCAATTCCGCCTTCGTCAATTTCAAGACGCTCTTCGCAGTATCACAGCCAATTTTCTTCAATTCCGCAATCACCCATGCTTCAATTTCATCGCTGAACTGGTCGAGTTCAATGTCGTCCTCGATTTCGATATCATCACGGTATACATCAATCTCCATGTCCACCAATTTACTTGCTAAACGGATGTTTGTACCTCCACGACCAATGGCTAAACTAACCTGATCCGGAGCTAAATATGCTTCAACACGTCGTGCGTCTTCATCTATTTTCAAGCTGGTGACTTTCGCCGGGCTCAATGCACGTTGAATGTAGAGCTGTAAATTTGTCGTGTAGTTAATCACATCAATATTCTCATTGCGCAGTTCGCGAACGATGCTGTGAATACGTGACCCTTTCATTCCCACACAAGCACCTACTGGATCTATGCGGTCATCATAAGACTCCACTGCAACCTTAGCCTTTTCACCCGGTATACGAACAACACCCTTAATGGTGATTAATCCATCATACACTTCTGGGATTTCTTGCTCAAATAATTTCGCTAAGAAACGCTCATCCGTACGCGACATGATCACAACAGGCTTAGTTCCTCTAAAAATGACCTCCTTGACTACAGCGCGAATAGGATCTCCTTTGCGGAAAAACTCACGCTCACCAATCATTTGATCTTTAGGGAGAATCAATTCATTTCCTTCATCATCATAAACGATGACCTCACGGTGACGTACATGGTGTACTTCTCCAGTAATGATCTCACCTTCTAAATCCTTGTAACGTTTGAACAACTCAGAGTTGTCATGCTCCTGTATACGACTCACTAAATTCTGGCGGAATGCCAAAATAAAACGACGGCCAAGGTCAATAAGCTTTACCTCTTCCGAAACTTCTTCACCCACTTCATAATCTGGCTCAATTTTCAAAGCCGCAGTAAGTTCAATCTCTAAGTTTTCATCTTCAACCGCACCGTCTATTACAACAGTTCTGTTGCGCCAAATTTCTAGATCACCTTTATCTGGGTTTACAATGACATCAAAGTTCTCATCCGTTTCATACTTCTTGCGAAGCTGGTTACGGAAGGCTTCTTCAATGAAAGCCATCAAAGTGGTTCTGTCGATATTCTTCTCCTCTTTAAAGGCGAGGAAACTTTCAATAATCGCTTGATTCTCCATTGATAATATTAACTAAATGGTCCTATTTAAATCTAATTGCAACCTTAGCTTCTGTAAGATCGTTAAAATCAATTTTCAATTCCTGGTTTGGAGCGCTTTTCTTTTGCTGTGGCACACTCAAAACTATATACTCCTCCGTTACTTCAAGTAACTCACCTTCTTCTTCGCGGTCGTTAAATTTTACTTTTAAAAACCTACCGACATTCTTATTGTATTGACGCAAAATCTTAAGAGGCCGATTCAAGTCTGGACTGCTAATAGTGAGATTGAAATCTTCAATTTCCCTATCGAACTCAGCCTCCATCCTACGATTAATCATCTTAATCTGGTCCATGTTAAGACCTTCATCAGAATCGACAAAAGCAATAATCACATTGTTAGGCTTGACTTCAAGCTCAACTAAAAAAGCACTGTTTTCCTCTGCTGCAAGCTTTGCCGCTTGCTCTATTACTGCGTACTCCATAAATCACCGGCAATAAAAGAGGGGACCGAAGTCCCCTTTTGAGTGCCAAAAAGTTTCGGCAAATATACGTGTTTTTTTAGATCAACCGCCTAAAACAACAGATGTTGCGCATAGATCTCATAATAATATGTCTGGTTATCAATAATTTACTGGATCAAATTCTAACACAATATTGAATCATTAGTATATTTACTTAAGATTAACACATTAACCCATGGACAAAACAACCGTTAAAATACTGATCGTCGACGACCACCCAATCGTTCGTGATGGCATTAAAACCATGCTTGAATTAGGTGAGTTTGATACCTATGTTTTCACTATTCTCGAGGCGGGCAGCGCTGAAGAAACAATGTTGATGTTGAAAAACAATTCGTTTGATCTAGTCATAATGGACTATCAACTCGAAGAAACAAACGGAGCTGTATTGACTAAAAACATTATCAATCTTTATCCCCGTCAACACATCCTTACTTTATCTAATTATGACGACTCCACTTACGCGAGCAATATGCTCAAGGCAGGTGCTCGTGGCTATGTCACAAAAAACTTATCTGCAAAAGGTCTTGTGGACGCGATCTCTAGGGTGCTTGAAGGCAAGATTTACTTTTCGTTGCGCATAGCAAACGAATTAATTGAGCATAGAATTTTAGGCAAATCAAGCATTGAACTGAATGCAGACAACCCTTCTCTCTCCAGGCTGAGCAAACGCGAAGTTGAAATCATTAAATTAATTTGCGACCAGTTGACTAATGACGAGATTTCCAAAATCCTCTTTTTATCTAAACGAACTATAGACAACCATCGACAAAACATCCTAAATAAATTAGGCATGCGCAACACGGCTGGTCTGGTTAGATTTGCTGTTGAAAACGGACTAGTGACCCAGGTATAATACTCCTCCCACCAAAAGATGGGTTCAGAGCCTCCTTTTTATACTTAGTATTTCCACAGAGACAATAATCTTAATCTCACTTGAATAAAAAAACGACCCCGCTTGGCGATGCCAGGCGGGGTCGTTTTATGCTTAACCTAATGCGGATAGAATAATTACTCTACGATTAGTTTCATTGTCTTCACATCACCGGTGGTATTTGCGATGTTTACAAAGTACATTCCTCGTACCATGTTGTTACGAACAATCTCTACTTCACCTTGAACGTGATCAAAGCCCGCTACAATGCGACCTGTGATGTCTATTATTTGTACGCTGTAGAAATCCGAAGTACCCAAAACGATTGTGGTCATTTCTGTCATAGGATTAGGATGGACCGAGACTTGATTTAAATCGTTCTCGTTTACGTCGACAAACGAACATGTGCCGTAAGTATGACGTAATGTATCCGCTGAACCTGAACGTGCCCAAAATCTATTGTAAGAACCTACGCCATTATCAACACCACAAGCAGAATCAACTGGCTCGTGATTAGCCACATCAGAAGCGTCGCCGTTTGAGAAGCGGTATTCCATGCTTCCTGGACAATAGCTAGGAATGGTTGTAATATATTGACCCGCAACCGTGTGCTGAGTCATCGCGATAGGGTTATCGCCCCACTGGGTGAAATTACCCATTAAGAAAATCGTGTCAGCCGGAGTAAATGATGCTTGTGTAAAGTCAACAATGAACGTTACATCTGCAGTTGCAGGAACAGCAGCACACGGACCGTAATTGTCATTCCCAAAACAGCGTGGTGCTACAGCTGAATCTGAAGATACTGTAATGACTTTGTTACCACCACCTTCCCAGTTGGTAGCGCCACCAACATGGTAGCGTGCCTTGAACTGGAAATCTCCTGAATCAACACCCAGGTATGAAATGGAATAAATACCGTCACCATCTGGATCTGACATGTTCTCTCCGCCCCATCCGTTGATAGGCCCTGCTATAGATACCGAATCTAACATAGAACACGCAGTCAATGAACTCACATCAACATTTACAGTAATATCATAGGTTGGAACGATCGTACATGGGCCACATTGTGTGTAACACACTTCGTAAATGCCACTAACGGTATCCGTATAGAAACGGTTATCTCCTTGGTTGATGCCCGCTGTTGAAGCTTGACAAGTGGAAGGAACCGATTCTACAGTACTCCAACCATTACCATTGATAAATTTAAAATAGACGGAATCTGTTTTACCTACATAGGCAATGGCGCGGTGAACACCGTCAAAGTTGACCATGCGTGTTTTTGCAGGATCCCAACCTTGGAAACTTCCTGCAACATGTACTGAATCGGAAGAAACCGTTTGCAGTGCCATGTTAACTTTCATTTGGATAGCTTTCTGGCCAGCAGGAGCTGATCCAGCAAACATTACAGCAGGAAGAGTTGTGTCTTGAGAGATCACGGCCCAACGGTTGCTGTTTCCATTTGTACCCACTTGAACAGGTGCAGGAACTGATTCGTCATCACCCCATGCGTTACCGTTTAAGAATTTGTACTCCAATTGTCCTGCGTTCACAGTAACTGTCTTGGTATAGATCGTAGTTGAACCTACCTGTGACAGTGCCGTAGTGCTGGGTGACCAGCTCTGAAATGATCCTGCAACGTGAATTCCATTTGTGCTGACAGTGGCAGAGCCCATGTCAACCTGGAAGGTAACGCTGTAGGTCGTTTGTGCAAAAGCGGTTATCCCGAAGAATAGCGCTACTGCTAAAGCGTAGAAATTTTTCATAAAAATTTATTATGGTTAGTAATTAATGTACGTAGTACCTTTCAAATTTAACGAGAAGAACCGCGATAGAATAGTTGGTTTTAATCGATTTTTAACCATATTATCGCATTAAACGTCAATTAATGGGAATCATTAGGTTTTTTGTGTTCATTCTAGTTTGGTCCTTGACAATGCCTTTCAAATATAAGGGCAGGTAATAACACCCCTGATTATAGCATATATGAGTCTGTTTTGTTAGGTTTGTGTGAAGAATTGGGCAAACAGCGAAAAACGCTTAATGCACAGTTGAATGGACCCTTGATACAGCATTTGCCTGAAAACGGCTGGTACATCTTTGAACGCCCCCACGCTACAGGCACCCTTGTGGTTGTTTGTAATGCAACTAGCGAGGAAAGGACACACTCAAAATACAGTACTATGAAAAGTGTGGTTCAAAGTGGTTCGAATAACGAATTATTTGCCCCTTGGGAAACAAGGTGGTATATGAGGTATGAAAGCAACCATAGAAAACATTAAAATTGCCGAAAAGGACCGTAGCTACAATAGCTATATACTCAAGCAAAAAAAAAGTGATTACCGGCAAACTGTATTTACAGACTATTGGCACTACCATCCGGAAATTGAAATCACCTATATCATCAAGGGCCATGGACTTGCGTTTATCGGGAACAAAACCATAGAGTTTGGTCCAGGTCAAGCGTTTTTACTCGGCCCTTATTTGCCACATAATTTTATAGGAACAGACGAGGAGGGCATTGTCCTTGAACGAGAATGTTGGGGCCTACAGTTCACCACGGAATGGCTCTATTCTATTAAAGAAAGTGCCGCTTTGCAGCGACTCTTTAACGCGATGAGCTTCGGCATAAACTTGGGTCAATTACGTGCCCTAGAGCATCAAGCATTTTCAAGCATTGTTGGTGACGATCCGCTGAGAAGTATAGGTTCATTTTTCAACCTCATGGCAATGATCGCCGAGCGACCGGATCTAGTCACCGTCTCAACAAACAGTGCCTATTCCAATGTGATGAGTAAAAAGCTCAGCCAACGCATGGAACGGGTGTCAAAACATATACAAGCGAACTACCAACGCGCTATTACCTTGAATGAAATCGCAGATATTGCAAGCATGACCGAGCAGAGCTTTAGCAGGTGGTTTCGTCAAACCTCTGGGCTCACCTTTATAGACTACCTCATGCAACTTCGCACGACAGTGGCTAGTCATTTGCTTATCAATACGAGCAAACCAATGACGGAAGTGGCTACTGAAAGTGGTTTTAACTCAAGCTCATCGTTTAACAGAGCCTTCTTGAAGATCAAAGGCTGTTCACCTCGGGAATTTAGAAAGCGTAAACGGGTATAGAGCGCGTAAAAAACATCAAAGGATGCTTTTTAGTTCAAGTTTTTTCGCCTATTCCGACAGCTCCGGCGAGTAGGTTACTGCCTTTTTATCCGTTATTAAGAAGTTTGCCATGCCCGCTATAATTAATGAGCTTCCTGCGAGGAGCATTGCATTAATTGGCTCTTGACCAAAAATGGCTTGGTAAATGTTCGTGAGAGAGGTCGCCGCAACAATCTGTGGAATGACAATGAACATATTAAATATCCCCATATATACACCCATACGATTAGGGTCTAGTGTTGAACTAAGCATCGCATAGGGCATGCTCAAAATAGATCCCCACGAGAAGCCTACGCATACAAATGAAAGGATAAGCATGCTTGGTTCTGTCACGAAATACATGCTAATAAACCCATAACCACCGGCAAACAGAGAAAGCATATGCACGTATTTACGATTAATTCTTCGCTTGGCAGTCCATAGCGTAAGTATCAAAGCAAAGGCCATTGAACTCAAGCCATAGTTTCCCATGTAAGCGCCGACTTGATCAGAAGCATCATTGAATGCCTTATCCTGAATACGATATGCGTCTATTTGATCTGCCGTAGAGTTCACAAACTCAATGGCAGCAGGCTTTGACGCTTCGAAAACATGGTCAGTTAAGGCCGGGTTGGCCATGGACCACATACAAAAAAAGGCAAACCACGAAAAGAATTGGACCACGCCAAGTTTCTTCATGGTTAGTGGCATATCAGCAATGTTCTTACCCACCTCTTTTAAGGTGTTTACAAGGCCTGCCTTCGCCTTTTGTTCCACACGGAAGGCTTCCATGTCTTCTGGGGGATATTCGTCTGTAGTAAACACTGTATAGAGGATTGCTGCTAAAAATATAACAGCTCCAATTCCGAATGCTATTTTCACAGACATGGGCACAACACCAGGGTCTGATTCATTACTGACGCCTAAGGAGCTGATCAGCTTTGGTAAGTTAGAAGCAACCCAAGTGCTCACCCCAATAATTAAGGTTTGTACAACAAATCCGAAACTACGTTGACTATCCGGCAACTTATCCGCCACAAGCGCCCTAAATGGCTCCATGGAAATGTTCATGCTGGCATCTAGGATCCATAAACCCCCAGCGGCTATCCAAAGCGCGGGGCTATGGGGAACAACCAGTAAGGTTAATGAGGCAAGAATAGCTCCAATGAGAAAATACGGACGGCGGCGGCCATACCTAGAGTGCCATGTATTGTCACTCATTTGGCCAATTATAGGCTGGACAATAAGGCCTGTTAAGGGTGCTGCGATCCACAACAAAGGCAGGCTATGCTCATCTGCTCCAAGGGTCTCAAAAATTCTGCTCATAAAGCCTCCCTGAAGCGCATATCCAAACTGGATTCCAAGAAAGCCAAAGCTCATGTTCCAAATCTGCCAAAAGCTAAGTTTAGGTTTGTGCTGCATATCTATTGAATTCGCTTGTATAAAAAACCCGGCTGATCAGCCGGGTTTTTTATCAATGTATTTTGGGCAGTTACTGACACTCTATTTGAGCTTCAACAGCTTGGGTTACACGATCGGCACCTGAGGCAAAGATTTTTTTCATGACGATAAATTCACAAAAATCTATGGTTTTGTTTACAGGAACATTAAAAAATTGAGAAGGAATAATGACTTTTTCGAAGTTACCGTCTCCTAAGAACTCCATTTGTAAAGCTAGGTTTGAGCCTACGTTAAATGCGTTTTCGATTTCACTGAAGGTCCCGTCGAGGTAGTATACCTTAGAATACAGGTAACATTCAGATGGGTCAAGGTTTTGCATGCTTGCCTTATCTTCTCTCCAGTTCTCATAACGTAATGTAAGTACGTCATCCGTCATCACTTTTGCTGGGAAGTGGTAGAATGGATTCCGGTCTGTTGCTGGAGGATCGATGGCTATTTTTAAATCATCTGACTTTACATCAGGATCGCCGTAGCCTCCGCCGTCTTTTGCTTTTACCAGAAAATGTATGTCCTCGGCATATACAGTCGTTGCGTCAACCTCATAAAAAAGCGTAGGTACTATTTTCCACGAAAACGTACCATTCGTGTTTTTAGTCATCTTCATCGCGTCGTTGGAGTTTTTCCAAGGGGCAGAACCCGTTCCGTTCACATAAGGATGGCCGTCCGGATGCGAAGCTGGTTTCCAGGTCCAAATAAACACATCTTCGCCTGCGTCAATGGCCTGTTTTAAGGCGTCTTGAGGAGCAACTGCTAAATCCAGTCCCGCAGGATCAAAAATGATTTCTAAGGAATCCGAAGGGTCTATGTTTTCATCAGGAATAGTCGTGATTTGAGCACTCGCTGTGATGCCGAAAATCAATGCAAAAAGTGTCGTTATATTTTTCATGTAGTGCATTTATTTACGTGTAAATGTTAGTTCATAGGAAACACTTGGTTTCTCACAACGTTCGCGTGAATACACCAAGCTTACCGTTTGATCTATTGTACGCGGCATGTTGCCTAGCGGTAAAACCGTGACGATTGTGTCCTGCGTTAAATGTAGTTCCGTAGGGTATTCCGGAGTGTCATAACTCCATGTTCCTCCTGTCCCAAAAACATCAAAACCAGGACCTTGTTGGTTTACCACATAAGTGCTGTCCTGATTAAACTGGACCACCCACTTTTGTGAAGCGCCTTGGTAAAAAGAACTAATGTCCCGTGTCTCAGGAACGGGTAACGATAGATCTGTCTGATCCGCATTAGTTAGTTCCCACGTGCCTAACAAGCCTGCGCCAGCCTCGTATGATGTGCCCATTGGGCCAACTTCTGGCTTACATGCGCCCAAGATCATGAGCGCACTAGTAATAATTATTGCTATTCTTTTCATATGCTTTGGCGACTTATTCGCAGTTTCCTTCTTCGTTATAAATAAATCCTTGTGCTGTTCCTTCAAAGTTCGGGAATTGAAGAATCATCCCAGGACAATCCCAGTCTACACCGCGAATTTTTTGAATTTCCCCTTGAACTCCTTGTCGTTTAAGCTGGAATAGTCTGTCTCCCTCTCCTGGTAATTCTAACCTACGTTCGGTCATCACACTCACAAGGCTTAATGAACTCAGGTCAGTCAGTCCCGCTCGTTGGCGTAGCGCATTAACCATGGCTAAGCCGCTTCCGTCGCTGTCTCCGTTTAATCTAACATTACATTCTGCGTAAGTAAGATACATATCAGTTAGGTGTAGTAGTGGAACGTCGATGAAACTTGCATCAAATTTACTGATCACATAGTTTTCATCTGGAGTACCCGCGCTGCGAACGTCGTACCATAACTGACCGCGTAGATCATTCGTATCAGAAGTAGCCACTACATAGAGGTCTAAACTGGCTTTTAGTGCTGGGTTAGCGTTTGGATCATCCGATCTGTAGTTCCCTACAAATCCTTGACCTCGTTCGTCCACTATTGGGCCTGAGGCACCCATTTCGTTTGTGCTCACCAGGGTGAAAATAAATTCAGCCGGTAGGTTATCGTTGACGTGATCGCTGAACCTCTTCGTTAAATCTAGCTCCAAAGCGTATGATCCAGAGTTAATCACCCCTGATGCTTTCGTTTTTGCTTTTGCGAAGTCTCCCATTTCCAGGTATACTTTTGCCAGAAGTGCTTTTGCGGACATCTGGTTGGCAAAGATTCCATTACTCGTTGGAAGATCTGACTCTGCGTCTAAAAGGTCTTGCTCAATCGCTGCATAAACTTCTGCAACCGTCGCACGCATTTGAGGTGTTTGATCTGCTGAGAGTTTCAGCGGAACACCTAGGTGACTGTTATCAGCGGTGTAACCATAGGGCATAGCCCAAATTCTAACCACGTGGTAGTGACACAAAGCTCGAACAAATTTTGCCTCAGCCGAAATACGCTTAACACTTTCAGGTGTTGCTCCTTCTAAGTTTGCAACTTCTTCAAGTAAGGTGTTTGCGCGGTAAATAGAAATATATGCATCACGATATTCACCACCAAATGAGCCATTAAAAAAGGAAGATGTCCAACGGTAAATCTGTGCATATTCTCCATTTAAGCCAAGTGGATCCGCCATGTTGTCTGACATGACTTCGGGGATGTTTTGAAATCGACCGCTGAATGCGTTAGCCGCTACGTCGTAAACACTGACAAGCAGTTGCTCCGCATCTTCAATGTTTAATATCGCAGAATCGGCAGGGATTTGACTATCCGTATTTGCTTTAAAATCTAAGATTCTCTCACACGATGTAGTTCCTACTACGATCATGACCAGTGCTAAAAGTGCTGCTATTCTTTTCATCATGCCTAAGATTAAAAGTTAATGTTTATACCTACGTTGTACGTCTTCTCTTGAGGAGGAGTTAAGTAGGTGATGTTTGGAGACATGTTTCTATCCGTGGCGTTCTCGAAATCACGAGCAATTTCAGGATCTAAACCAATAAAGTTAGTCAGTGTCAGAAGATTTGTACCCGTTACATTAACGGTAAGACCTTTTACAAATTTCAGGTTCTCTTGTGGCACACGATAGGACAGTTTAACATTACGTAGTCGCGCGTAGCTTCCGTCGTGTAGCCAAAGATCCGTGTTGATCCACTCCGTATTTGCTCCGTAAGTACGATAGTCTTGACTAAGCCTTGGATATGTAGCGACATCACCAGGTTGTTGCCAGCGGTCGTTCAAGTCGGTACGCATATTCCAATCCGTAACCACGCCCATCTGGCGCTTAGACGAGCTGTCATAAATATCCCCTCCTATGGTAAATACCCACAAGAAACTAAATTCAAGGTTCTTGTAGTTAAAGGTGTTTGTTAAACCGCCTATTGCATCTGGCATGACATTACCTAAAGCAACGCGGTCTTGAAGATCCCATGTATAGGTCTCCTCACCATCTTTAGTGAGATAAACTGGTAGGCCGTTTGTGGGGTCTACATGCGAGAATTTAACCAAGTAATTTGTTCCAATTGGCATACCCACAACAACACGCGTATCGTTTGTCCCACCACTTACTGCATCAGGTGAATACTCCCCAATTGAAGTAATTTCATTGTAATTACGAGCAATGTTAAAGTCGGTGGTCCAGGTAAAGTTATCTGATACAATATTCCGCGACTTAAAGGCAAATTCCACACCCGTATTATATACACTACCTACGTTATCCCACCAAGATCCAAATCCAGTGGAGCCTTGAAGAGTCACATTCAATAGCATGTCATTCGTCTGCTTGCGGTACCACGCTAATTCACCACTAAATCGGTCCTGAAAAAATCCATATTCCAGTCCAACATCAAACGATGTAGAGGTCTCCCAGCGAAGATTTGCGTTTTCACGAATCACTGGATAACGATAGGTTTCCCCTCCATAGCCGTTGTTCGCGACATTATAGTAGCCAAACCACTGGTATGACGGTATCGCAGAGTTTCCGTTCTTGCCTACAGAGGTTTTTAGCTTAAGGAAATTAACATTAGGGAGGTTGTCCATAAAGTCCTCATCCGAAATGATCCAGCCTAATGAAGCCGCAGGGAAGTTTCCGTACTTATTGTTCGGGCCGAACTTTGAAGAACCATCCCGACGAATCAAGGCTTCTGCAAAGTATTTGCCCTTGTAATTATAGTTTAAACGTGTAAACGCTGAGGCAAACGCATACTCTTCTAAATAGCTTAGAGGATCATTCACCCACGTTCCTGTTTCTCGTATTTGACCTACTGCTTCACTGTCGTAATACCCGTCAAACTTTTTAATCATGTTGTACTGGTATTCTGATCCGATTAACCAGTTAATGTGGTGATCCTTACCTAAGTCTTTAATGTAATTGGCGGTCGCATTACCAGAAGTGTTCCAGACACTATAAGGATACATGTTCGCTCGTCCTAAGAAATTCCCAAGCGTATCTTTATACGTTGGGTCATACCCTGGTTTTTCCCAAATATGGTCTTCAAAATGCATGTAATCAAATGCGCCTTGTCCGCGAATAGTCCAGGCGTCACTCACCCTATAGTCCATTGTGATGTTGTTGATCGTCCGGTCTTCGATTGCTGTCCAGTCCTTCATTTCTCTTTGTGCCACTGGATTTAAGCTCACACCTCCTTTTAACCAATAATCACCGGCGTTTGCAACTAGATTACCGTCCGCATCGTATTCATCTTGGGCATAATGGATGGGGTAAATAGGCAGCGCTCGAGACATCGCCTCGCCAAGCCCGCCAGACCATGCCGCGTCAATACGAGTGTTGACACCACGTGAAATAGATGTGCTCAGCCCGAGCTTAAGTTTTTCTGTAAGATTAAAGTCTACATTGAAGCGACCCGACAAGCGTTCGTAGGAGTTTCCTGCTAAGTAACTGTTATTGTCATTATAAGAAAATCCCGTGTAGAAATTTCCCCCCTTGAAGCCTTTAGAGGCAGAGAAGTCATATCCATGCTTGATCCCAGGACGAATGGTTTCCTGGACCCAGTCAGTTCCCTCAAAGGCCTGTGCCTCCGACCAGCTCATTCTGTTTCCGGGAAGCTCAGGCACACCAACGTTTCCGTCATTTACCCATGCCTCTTCGAACATCTGTAAATATTCGTCCTTGTTCATCATGTTTGGCAATGCCGTAGGATTAGAAAAACCAACACGTGAAGAGAAGTTGTACGATAGTTTTTTGTTTTTACCGCGCTTAGTGGTGATCAAAACCACTCCATTTGAACCACGTGACCCATAAATACCCGTGGCCGCTGCATCTTTTAAAATGTCAATAGACTCGATGTCGTTAGGGTTAATCGTAGCTAGTGGATTGGTGTTAAACCCACCTCTGTTGCCGTTTAAAAAGTAATCCTGTGTAATAGGGATGCCGTCTACCACATACAACGGATCACCACCGGCAGAAATTGAGGCAACCCCCCTAACACGCACCATAGAGCCCGAACCAGCAATCCCAGAGCCAGTAATTACTTGCACACCGGCTGCTTTTCCTTGTATAGCATTCTCAAAGGATGGTGTTGGGATGTCTGTTAATTCTTTCGCTTTTAAACTCACAACAGAACCTGTAAGATCTCTTCTACGAGCGACACCATAGCCCACAACAACTACTTCATCGAGCTGAGTTTTTGAAGGCTTCATGGTAAAGTTCATTGCTTTTTTGCCGTCAACTTTAACAGGTTTAGTCTCTGTCTCGTACCCTATAAACGAGAAGGTAACGTCGTAGGTGCCTTTTTTCAGGCTTAAACTATACTGTCCGCTAAAGTCAGTTGTCGTCGTTGCATGGATTGAGTTTTCATCCGAGTCTACGGCAATTGACACATAAGGAAGAGGCTCATTGTATTCGTCCACGACAATACCGGAGAGCGATTGCGCACTAATGTGCTGCCATCCAAGAACTGCAAATAGGAATACGAAAAAACGTGCGTTTATTTTCATTAGGGTACGTTAAGTGAGTTAGATCTTCAAATGTACAGAATACACTAGATGTTATAAAGAACACACTAAAGCGCCTTTAACAGAATACACCCATTATTTATCCCAATTCGGGAAATCTAGAGGTCGAGCGTGGATTGTCCGGTTTTTATCCGGTAAAGGCGAGCAGGCTTGTGAAGTACCCCTTCCTGCTTTTCATCTGTGGCCTCCACTAGTTTCTCGCGAACTATTTTTTTTCGAAAATTCCTCTTGTCCAATTCCTCTTGTGTAATAGCCTCATGAAGCTGCTGCAGCTGGTTTAGCGTGAACCTTGAAGGAAGTAATTCATAGCCTATTTTGCTTAACTCAAAGTGACGCTGCAGTTTCCAAAGCGCTACTTCTACGATCTCATTGTGGTCAAAAGCCAATTCCGGAATATCTTGAATGTCCTGCCAAAGAGCCTCTCCAGCAAAACTTGCTGGGTTAGGAACGAAATTCACCATTTTCACCAGGGCATAGTACGATACGGTTACTACCCGTTCTTCGGGGTTGTTCCGGTAAATTTCTAGCCATTTTTTATCTTTTTCGTCATTGACACGACGGGGGTCACCAAAAGTGTGACATTGCTTTAAAAGCACATCTTTTAAACTTGCCAACTCGAAAAGAACGCGATTTGCCGCCTCATCAAGGCCCTCTCCTTTGTGAATCAAATCACCAGGTAAACGCTTTCGAAGCAGGCCTTGGCCAATATCTTTTTCTTCTATAAGGAGTACTTTTAGCCGTTCTCCATCAAATCCGAAAATGACACAGTCAACACTCAGGTTAGAGTTGACCTCTATAATATTGGGCATGAACAAATGTTTTTATGGCTGTTTTGCGACTGTTTGAAGATAATAAGGAAAAATTTAATAAGTGTATTATTTACACTTAGTTCTTATCTTCGCAGCATGTCCGTAGAAATAAATAACATAGCAATACTTACTTCAGGTGGCGATGCCCCTGGAATGAATGCGGCTATTCGTGCCGTAACCCGCACTGCTCTTTACCACGGAAAGAAGGTGTTCGGAGTATATCGCGGTTACGAGGGAATGATCGAAGATGACCTCTTAGAGCTTTCCACTGCGCACGTAAAAAACATTCTTGCGCAAGGCGGTACCTTTCTTAAAAGTGCCAGAAGTAAGGAGTTTCGAACTCACGATGGGCGAGCAAAAGCTGCGGCCAACCTTAAGAAGCGGAATATTGATGCTCTTGTCGTTATTGGTGGTGACGGGTCTTTTACGGGAGCCTTAAAGCTAGCTGATGAACACAACATACGCGTGATCGGTGTACCGGGGACTATTGACAATGATTTGTTCGGTACAGACTACACAATTGGTTACGATACCGCTACGAATACCGTGATTGAAAGTGTGGATAAAATTCGCGATACCGCCTCCTCACATAACAGGTTGTTTCTTGTCGAGGTAATGGGTCGTGACACTGGCTATATCGCAGCATCAACTGGACTTGCAACTGGTGCACTAGGTATTATTCTACCCGAGCAAAAAATAACTTTTGACGACTTATTTAGAGACCTTCGCAACGCTCAGGCCAATAAGAAGACCTCCAATATTATCATGGTTGCAGAAGGCAATCACCTTGGTGATGTTTTTGACATCTCACTTGCAATCAAAAAAGAATTTCCTTCCATAGACGTGAAGGTGACCACTTTAGGTCACACGCAACGTGGAGGCTCTCCTTCTACTAACGATAGGGTATTAGCTTCAGTATTAGGCTACTACGCAATCAAAGGACTCATGAACGGAGAAGAAAAGGTCATGGTAGGAATGATCAACCAAAAAGTAGTCTATATCCCTTTATCAGAAGCTATTTCTAAGACCACCAACCTTGACGAAGAAATGTTAACTATCGCTAAAATCTTAGCAACCTAACAACACATTCGATTATGAGTACAAAAATTGCTATTAACGGCTTTGGCCGAATTGGTCGTTTGACCTTCCGTAACTTGATTGAAAGCACTAAAGTCGAGATCGTTGCGATTAATGACCTTACCGCCACGGACATGCTAGCGCACCTGTTGAAGTACGACAGTGCTCATGGTCGTTTTAACGGAACCGTTTCACATACAGAAAACAGTTTGATTGTAAACGGTAAAGAAATTACTGTTTATGCGCAGCGTGATCCAGAAACACTTCCTTGGAGCGAGTTAGGCGTCGAGGTGGTTATTGAGTCTACAGGATTTTTCCGCGACCACGCTGGCATGTCTAAGCACATCAAGGCAGGCGCTAAAAAAGTGGCTCTTTCAGCTCCAGCATCAGGTGATATCAAAACCATTGTTTTAGGCGTTAATGACCAAGAGCTTACTGATGCTGACACCATGGTTTCAAACGCTTCTTGTACAACCAACTGTTTGTCTCCAATGGCGAAGGTCTTGGACGAGAAGTTTGGTATTGTTAGTGGCTTCATGTGTACGATACACGCTTATACCTCTGATCAAAATCTTCAGGACGCCCCGCACTCCGACAAACGTCGCGCGCGCGCTGCTGCAGTAAATATGATTCCTACTACAACGGGAGCCGCTAAGGCCGTAGCACTCGTTCTTCCACAATTAAAAGGGAAACTAGATGGTTACGCAATGCGTGTTCCAACAATCACTGGTTCTGCTACTGATCTTACTGTTCAATTAAGCAGAGACGTAACCGCTGAGGAAATTAATACTGCGATGAAAGAGGCTGCAGAGGGTCCTTTGAAAGGCATCTTGATGTATACAGAAGATCCCATTGTAAGTTCTGACATTGTGGGCGACAAGCACAGCTGTATTTTCGATGCTGGTGTCACCTCAGCTAAAGGAAACTTAGTAAAAGTCTTAGGTTGGTACGACAACGAAGCGGGTTATTCAGCACGTTTGGCGGACCTAGTAGAGCGCATCGCTTAATACAATATGATTCATACGGGTCGCGTTAAAACGCGACCCGTATTTTTACATCTATTATGATTTTAATTGCAGAAAGTGGATCAACAAAATGTGACTGGGTAGCCCTCAACCCAGATGGGTCAGAGCATACCCGTTTCTCCACGATGGGCTTTAATCCTTATTTTCATTCTGCTTCTTTTATTGAAGAGGAGTTGAGCGATAACGCGGCTATTTTAAAAGTTCATTCTAAAATAGCTTTTGTCTATTTCTATGGTGCTGGCGCTTCTAGCGAGGGACTGCAAGACATCGTTAAGGATGGGCTAACCAAAGTATTTGTAAACGCAAAAGTACGCGTAGACCACGATCTACTCGCTAGTGCCTACTCCACGTATACGGGAGAGCCCGCGATAACTTGTATCATAGGTACAGGGTCAAACAGCTGCTATTTTGATGGGAATGAAGTCTCTGAAGTCGTTCCCGCGCTCGCTTATATTCTTGGCGATGAAGGAAGTGCTAGCTATATTGGCAAGCGACTTGTTTCAGATTTCTTATACAAGAAGCTTCCGCAAGAAATGGCAGACGATTTCTTTAATACGTACCAGTTAGACAAAGACGAAATCATCACAAGCGTCTACAACAAACCAAATGCTAACGTATATCTCGCGTCCTTCAGTAGGTTCGCGGGTAAGCACATGCATACCACATACGTCCAAGACATCATTCGCGAAGGTTTTTCTAAATTTGCGGACATTCACATTGCTTGTTTCGAAAACTGTCGTGAAGTGCCTGTTCACTTTGTTGGAAGTGTCGGAGCTATATTTCAAGATATCTTGTTAGAGGTTTTGGAAGAACGCGGAATGAAACTAGGACAGATACTCCGCAAACCTGTTGATGGTTTAATTAAGTATCATTTAGAATACCTCAGGGTGTTGGACGCATATCAAGAACAGACATGATAAAAGGATTTCTTTTTGATTTAGACGGCGTTATTGTAGATACCGCCGTTTTTCATTTTAAGGCATGGCGCAAGCTCGCTCAAAAACTAGGCGGTGACTTTACAGCAGAGCAAAATGAACAACTCAAAGGGGTTAGCAGGGTTGATTCATTAAAAAAGGTCATTGCGTGGACAGGCGCAACGGTTGATGACTTGACCTTTATCGAACTGATGGAGGTTAAAAATGAGTGGTACTTAGAGCTGGTTATTCAGCTAGGTCCTAAAGACGCATTGCCTGGAGCACTTGATTTTATACGACATGCACATGCAAAAGGTATCTTAATTGGTCTGGGAAGCGCTTCGAAGAACGCACCGATGATTCTGAATAAATTGGGGTTAACAGCGCTGTTTACCACGATAATTGATGGGAACAATGTGGTAAATGGAAAACCCCATCCTGAAGTATTTTTGAAAGGTGCTGACGGTTTAGGCCTAAAGCCCACGGAATGTTTAGTTTTTGAAGACTCTATAGCTGGAGTCCAAGCAGCTAAAGCGGGTGGGTTTGGTTGTGTTGGAATTGGCAGCGCAGAGGTACTAAAAGCCGATGTCCATTTTCAGGCATTGGGGAGTTCAACTCCAGAAGCTTTAGTGGCCCAGTTTTAAGAACGTACGAACATTGCCATGTTTAAAAAGTATACTGAGGTTGATCCTTGGAAAATAATAGAACGCGGTTGGAACCCCGAGAACCATCCCAAAAGTGAAAGTCTGTTTTCTATTGGAAATGGGCGCATGGGTCAACGCGCTAATTTCGAAGAATCTTATACCGGAAAAAGCCTCCAAGGCTCTTATTTAGCAGGTGTATACTATCCCGACAAAACACGCGTGGGTTGGTGGAAAAATGGTTATCCAGAATACTTTGCTAAAGTCCTGAATTCATGCAATTGGATCGGCATAAAAGTACTCGTAGAAAGTGAAGTACTGGATCTAAATACCGCTACAGAGGTTCGTGATTTCTACCGCGAGCTGGATATGAAAGGCGGTCTTTTAACTCGTTCATTTGAGGTGACGTTGCCTTCGGGGAAACAACTAGCGATTAGGTCCGTAAGAATGGTCAGTATTGTCGACGATGAAATTGGGGCGGTTTCTTACAGTGTCACCCCGCTCAATTTTAGTGGTAAAATTGAGCTTTGCCCTTTCCTTGATTTTGACGTAAAGAACGAGGACAGCAACTACAATGAGAAATTTTGGGATTCTGTTTCTCAAGGACAGCATGCTGAGACAACCTACGTACACGCGAAAACAAAGAAAACTGGCTTTCAGGTAAGCGTTGCAATGCGCAACACCGTTTGTCTAAACGGAATTCCCCAGTCATGGATCTCGAGCTCAGATGCGCAACACATGATGGTCTCTGAAAGTGCTTGTTTTCAAGTTTCACAAGGATCAACGATAACACTCGAAAAGTTTGCGGCCGTGCTCTCCAGCATGAATCACGATACCGCGGAATTAGACTATAAGGCCACGGAAATGGCACTCGCAACAGCAAAAAAGGGTTTTGCCAGTATTCGCAATGCACATGTAAATGCATGGGCCGTGAAGTGGGAGACTTCAGACATAGAAATTGAAGGAGATCCAGAGGCGCAACAGGGAATTCGTTTCAACATCTTTCATATGAACCAGACCTTTACTGGGGTTGACGATCGCTTAAACATAGGTCCAAAAGGCTTTACTGGGGAAAAATACGGGGGCTCTACCTATTGGGATACCGAAGCGTATTGTTTACCATTTTACTTAGCCACTGCTCAGCCTGAAGTAGCTAAAAATCTATGTCTGTACCGCTACAAACAGCTAGACAAGGCCATTGAAAATGCCGAGAAGCTTGGATTCAATAGTGGCGCAGCCTTATACCCTATGGTAACGATGAATGGGGAGGAGTGTCACAATGAGTGGGAAATTACATTTGAAGAAATTCACCGCAATTCTGCAATCGCTTATGGTGTCTTTAATTATGTGCGTCACACGCAAGATCGGGCCTACTTGGCAGAAGCTGGTTTTGAGGTGCTTTTAGGAATTAGCAGGTTTTGGGCACAACGGGTGAACTGGTCAAGCGAAAAGACGGCCTACGTCATGCTTGGTGTCACAGGTCCCAACGAGTACGAAAACAATATCAACAACAATTGGTATACCAATCGAATGGCCGTGTGGACCATGGAGTATACCCTAGAGGCGTACCAGTGGCTTAAGGCCAATGCCGGTGAAGACTTGGTTAGAATTACTGAAAAAACAAAACTGAATACAGACGACGAATTCACAAAGTGGGCAAACATCATTGAAAAGATGTACTATCCTCAGAGTGAGGAATTCAATGTGTTTTTGCAACAAGATGGCTTCTTAGATAAAGAGCAGCTAAATGCCAATGACATCGACATTAAAGAGCGTCCTATCAATCAACATTGGAGTTGGGACAGGATTCTGCGTTCAGTATTTATTAAACAAGCCGACGTACTACAAGGCTATTATTTCCTGAACCACCTTTATGAAAAAGAGGAAATCAAGCGTAATTTTGATTTCTATGAGCCTAAAACTGTGCATGAAAGCTCCTTGAGTCCCTGTGTGCATGCTGTTTTAGCGGCGCAAATTGACTATCCTGAAAAAGCGTATGAAATGTATCTACGCACCTCGCGATTAGACATTGACGATTACAATCATGAAGTTCACGAAGGACTGCACATCACCTCGATGGCAGGGACCTGGATGAGTGTTGTTCAGGGGTTTGGAGGAATGAAAATTTTAGAAGACGAACTGCATTTTACGCCAAAATTACCGAGTCAATGGACGAGCTTGACATTCTCTACTCTATGGAGAGGAGCTACCTTAAAGGCACACCTCACTGCACACGGCATGAAAATCACCCACGAGCAAGGGAAAGCGGTGGTTTTTGCTGTGAACGGTACGTGGTGTGAGCTTAGTGGCGGAAGTGACGTGTTTATAGCAGCTCCGAGTATACTAGCATTAACTTAAAAAGTCGCGTATCGCGTGCCTTTTTTAGCCTTTATACAGATGAAAAAACTTTTGTTCACCCTTCTAGGCGCTGTCATTTTTGTCTCGTGTTCGGGACCCACTCCTTCGTATGATTTGAAGCGTGTTCAGGCCTCTGACTTAGCTTCGCCTCATATCCACAATGGAGCTGAAAGTGTGCTCTATCTCGCTGATTATTCATTGGATTCAACGAGTGAAATATCCTTTGTGCCAAATGGACTAGCAATTGTTGATGACAACAAGGTCGTCGTCTTGTCAGGTAGTCCAGGGTCAACATTGAATTACTTGAGTATGCGCGCAAGCACAGGGCAAATGGATGTGCCGCTATTCAAGGGACAAAAACAATCATACATCTTTCGTGTGTCTGGTTTTGAAGGAGATGACGTGAAGATTAAAGGAGTTTTTAACGCCTGGAATACTGAGGCTACAGAAATTAATTGGAACAACGGCGCGTGGGAAACCACGCTGGTTCTAGCACCCGGGGATTACGCCTATAAATTGGTGGTTAATGGTGACGAAACCATGGACCCTTCTAACCCAGTGAGTATCTCTAATGGTTTTGGCCAATTTAACAATGTACTGTCCATACCGGGCGGCACAGATGATGGGCCTAAGCCTTTGGTGTTCTTAGGTGCTAACGATACGCTACTGACATTCTCTTCCGTCCCTGAAAATCAAGAAGTTCTCGTGTTTTTTAATGACCGTGTTGCAACCACAGTACGCACTAATGAGGGTGTCTTTATTCCTATTCCAAAAGACGCAGCAGATTTTAAGCGCGCATGGATTCGGGTATACACTGCACGGAACGGGAAACTTGGTGGTGACTGGTTAATTCCTATGAAATTTGGCCGCGCTGTTCTTCATACCGCAGAGCTAGACCGCAGGGACTGGCACACATCTATCATGTATTTCGCTATGGTGGACCGATTTTTTAACGGCGATGCCACTAATGATGCGCCTGTCCCGGATTCCACCATCCACCCCCGCGCGAACTACCAGGGGGGAGATATCGCGGGAATTCATCAAAAGCTTAACCAGGGTTACTTTGATTCTCTTGGGACAAACACCGTTTGGATCAGCCCAATAACGCAAAACCCCGAAAATGCATGGGGACTTTGGAATCAAGGAGGCCCTGTCAGTTCTTTCTCTGGTTATCATGGCTACTGGCCAATAAGCAACATTAAACCTGACCACAGATTTGCTTCAGAACAAGATGTGCATGCTTTTTTAACGGACGCTCATGCTTTGAATCAAAACGTCCTCGTTGACTATGTTGCCAACCACGTCCATGAATTACACCCCGTGTATAAAAAGCATCCAAATTGGGCCACTAATAAATACACAGATGACGGTCGTCTTAATACCCAACTTTGGGACGAGGAGCGCTTAACCACCTGGTTCGACACCTTCATGCCCACCCTTGAATTGCGCAATGACACCGTAGCAGATTGGATGAGCGACAGTGCTTTAGTTTGGATCACGGAATATGACTTTGATGGCTTCCGGCATGATGCAACAAAGCACATCCCCATGAATTTCACAAGACTGCTAACGGATAAAATCCGGCGCGTAAGCAAACAACATGTTTACCAGATAGGAGAGACCTATGGTTCAGACGAACTTATTGCCAGTTATGTTGGCTCCGGTAAGGTTGATGCCCAATTCAACTTTAACCTTTATGATGCCGCTTTTGAAGCCTTCACACAAGAAGGTGCCACATTTGACCGTCTTGCTAAAGCATTGGAGAACTCCTTAAAATACTATGGACATCACCACTTGATGGGAAACATTTCAGGAAACCAAGACAAACCTCGTTTTGCCTCAATGGCATCTGGACACCTGAGTCTAAGCGAAGACACTAAGTTAGCCGGCTGGACCAGAGAGATTCCGGAACCCTTAGAACGTGGCTACCGTAAAATGGGATGCTTGCATGCTTTTAATATTGCCGTTCCCGGTATTCCTATCCTGTATTATGGAGATGAAATTGCCATGCACGGCGGTAACGATCCGGACAACCGTAAAATGATGAACTTCGAGCGCTCTAGGCGTCAACAAGAACTATTTGATTGGATTTCTACGCTCAATAACGGCCGTCAAAATATCATGGCCCTCAACTACGGCTCAACTACTATTGAGCAATTAGGGCCACATATTTTGATCATCGTCCGTCAATACTTAAATGAAGAAGTACGTTTCTTTTTCAACAACAGCCACGAAGATCGCCATCTTGACGATTGGAATATTACCGTTCCAGCGGATGACCATGTCGTTCAAAGCATTAATTGCGGAGCCTTCTTCACTCATACTGATCAATAGCTCCGGAAATACTTCCTTTTCACACACTTCGTACTTATGAAAAAAATAGTTTTATTATCACTCGCAGCGACGTTGACATTGTTCTCATGCCAAGAGGCTCCTACGTCAGAATCGGCCTTTACGCCCTCAACATTACCACAATGGGCTGAGCAAGCCAACATCTATGAGGTAAACGTTCGTCAATTTACTGACGAGGGAACACTACAGGCCTTCCAAACGCATTTGCCACGACTCAAAGAACTAGGGGTAGATATTTTATGGTTCATGCCTATACAGCCCATAGGAGAGCTTTATCGAAAAGGAGCGCTCGGCTCTTACTATAGTATTTCAGATTATACTGCGGTGCATGAAGATTACGGTACGCTCGAAGACTTTCAGTCGATCGTTGAGCAGGCACACTCTTTGGGAATGAAGGTCATTCTTGACTGGGTCGCAAATCACACGGCCTTTGACCATAACTGGGTGAGTGACCATCCACATTTTTATACAGCAGACAGCGCAGGCAACTATCCAATTGTAGCTGTTGATAATGACGGTACTCCTACCGACTGGACAGATGTTGCAGACCTCAACTACGAAGCAGAAGGAATGCGCCAAGCCATGATTGGCGAGATGAACTGGTGGTTAGAGAACGCAGATATTGATGGGTTTCGTTGCGATGTTGCTGGCTTTGTGCCCTATGACTTCTGGAAAACCGCCATTAATGATCTTCGCGAGAATCATGACTCTATATTTATGCTCGCTGAATGGGAAGACCCTGCACTTATGGATGTCGGGTTTAATGCCGTTTATGGATGGGAGTTCCATCATCTGTTAAATGAATTGGCTCAAGGTAAAATGAACGTTAGCGCGCTTGCAGAATATGCTGACAAGTGTGACACGCTTTGGCCCAAGGAGACCATGAAGATGTACTTCACAACAAACCATGACGAAAACACATGGAATGGCACCGTTAGTCAACGAATGGGGAAGCTGGGCAAGGCTATGTTTGTCCTCTCTTCTATGATGGAGCGAAGCCTGCCGCTGGTTTATACAGGACAAGAAGCGGGGTTAAACCATCAATTTCCGTTTTTCACCAAAGACACCGTTGGGATAGACTGGTCAATAACACACCCTGATGCCTACTTTTTTGCGGAGATGATGTCCCTAAAGCACAACCATGTAGCACTTTCAAACGGAGCAGATGGCCGTGATATGGAGCTACAAATAGATACGGCAAGCAATAGTGCCATGATTACTCGCGGTAAAGAAGGGACTTCCGATCAAGTAGTCGCTATATTCCAATTCAGTGAAGATCCTCCTGTCTACAGCGCACCCTCTGAATTAGAAGAAGTAATAGCGGTAGCGGGTGCTCGCGTTTATGCTGCCAAACGGGACTAATCCTTTTGTATCTTTAAGCGGCAAACGAACCACCCATTATGTATAAAATCACAGGGAAACAATCCTTCGACGTCACGCCCACAGAGGGCAAATCCGAAGGATTGCTCAATGGCGACTTTTATAGTCTAGATATAGAAAAAGTGGATGCCCAAACGTGGCATATCCTAAAGGACAATATGTCCTATTATGTCCAATGGATAGAGCGTAATGACGAGGCTAAAACATATACCCTTAAGGTAAACGGAAGCCTGATTATCCTGGAAGCTAAAAATGAATTTGACATTCTTTTAGAGAAAATGGGTATGGCAAACGTAGGCTCGGCTAAAGTTTCTAAGCTGAAGGCTCCAATGCCTGGGAAAGTGCTTGATGTACTGGTAACAGTAGGACAAGAGGTTGTGAAAGGCGATGGGCTGGTTATTTTAGAGGCTATGAAAATGGAAAATGTCCTAAAGGCGGATGACGTCGGTGTCGTGAAGAGCGTGAACGTTTCCATAGGAGAAGCTGTTGAGAAGAATAATGTATTAATAGAATTTGAATAATCTTATGAAATCAATCCTTTTACCCGTATTAAGTCTGGCACTCCTTCTTGTTGCTTGTGGCCCCTCTGAAGAAGCGCCAAACACAGACGTTCACAGCCAACACCAACACGAAAGCATGGCTCCTGAAGCAATGGATGAAGCAGTCGGAAAAGTCTTTTTTGGAAATCTTAAAGCCAACGACACTTTAGAGAATCCAGTATACATTGAGTTTGGCGTGGAGGGCATGGATGTTCGTCCTGCAGGCGAAATCGTGGAAGGTACAGGACACCATCATCTGCTGATAGGCAACGCCTTTCTTGCCAAAGGGGAGGTTGTTCCAGCGAATAGCGAGAACATCCACTACGGAGGCGGTCAAGTCTCAGATACGGTTACTTTACCTCAAGGTGAGGTTCGTCTAGGTATGCAGTTTGCAAACGGCGTACACGCCAGCTACGGACGTGATATGAGCGCGAGCATTAAAGTCTATGTGAAATAGTTGATTTCATAGTTTTCGAACACAAAAAGCCGCCCAATGGGCGGCTTTTTATTTGCAGTCGTGTTCCGCATAAAATCTGTTATTGTATGGAATAAGCCAATCCAATTCCAAGCACGCTTCGGCGCTGCCATGCGTCAACCTGATTAAGATCACGTAAGAACTGAATATGGGCGTTAAGCGATAAGTGTTTTTTCACCTTATAGAGCGCTATAACATCGAATGCAACGTCTACTGTGTTTAGTGGAGTGAGGTAGCTTAAAAAGAGATCGGACTTCGCGGTAATACTAAAGTTTTCTGTGATTTTCTCCGTGTAATTCAACGTGATTTTTGAGCCCGCTTCAAGCCTCCATGTAAACCCTGTATCAAGTCCAAACGCCGCTTTATTACGTAATTCCACATCTAGTACTGTGGTTGTTTTTGCAGATATGGGCGAAACAAATACCTGCCAATGCTCCCAAGAATTATGTCCAACACCTAACGAGAATTATCCGTATATAGGGGCTTCAAAAGTAGATATCGGGACGAGATTAGTGTCGCCGGCAGCATAACCCGGTGAAAATTGTGAACGAACGTTTGCTTGACCAGAAACGTTCCAAAGGGTTTATTTAGGCGATCCTGTTACCGTAGACGTCCATTCCATTTTATCTGCATTTTTCGTTATTGCACTGGCTTGTCGACTGATGCCATAATTTGCCTCTAGAAGGTGTATCGTGGTCCAGTGAGACCCCACTCGTTTCAGGTTCTCTCGCGTTAATAGCGAAAAATTGGCATTGTTTTCTCCTCCCGCATTCCAGTTACTCAGGTCTGTGAAAGAGCCTGAAGCACTGTACAACGCTTGTCTAAAAACACCCGTATCCACAGTAGAAGCCGTTTAAGATTCCTGAGGAAACATGGGTGCCGTAACTAGGAAAAAAACAAAAATTAGGGTAGGTTTCATAAACTGTCTTTGGTTATACCTACTCCGCCTAATGAGTAGTCTAACCATCTACTTCTTTGACTTGAATTTGTTAATGGCTGTTTTCGCTTCTTGAGAAAGGATCAGCTCGCCACTCACGGCAGCACGTTCAGCTAGTAATTCATCCCAGTGCTCTGTTCCTTCCCAAAATACGCGCTTGAGTCCTTTCATTGCTTCCGTAGAGCTTGACAATAGCTTTGATGCTAATGCTTCTAACGCATCATCCATTTCTTGTGCCGATTCAAATACATCGTTATACAATCCATGTGTTGCTGCCCATTCTGCACTGCGCCACTCTGTAGCGTTAATAGCCAGATCAGACATCCCCGCCAAGCCCAGTTTACGCGCAACAGCAGGACCCACGACAAAAGGACCAATGCCCACTGCCAATTCCGATAACTTCACCGCTGCGTGCTTGGTCGCAAAACAATAATCGACACTTGATGCTAATCCAACACCGCCGCCTACTGCTTTGCCTTGAATGCGACCTAAAATCAATTTAGGGCATTTACGCATGGCATTTATCACGTTAGCGAACCCGCTAAAAAAAACTTTCCCCGTGTCTAGATCTTCAATAGAAATCAGCTCATCAAAGCTGGCTCCTGCGCAGAAGGCGCGTTCACCACTACTTTTTAATACCAAGATTTTTACCTGGTCGTTTTCGCCCAGTGTTGTAATCGTGTTAGAGAGTTGAGACAACACTTTTCCTGGTAAGGAATTAGACAACGGGTGATAAAACTCTACGGTCGCTAAACCGCGACTATCTATGGTGACCTCTACGCCGCCTAAGTGTACTGCTTCATTCATAAAAATTTGTTTAGTCTTGGTTTAGCTTCTTGACCATGGTCAAAATGGTAGTCACCGCCACAATTTCGTCTGTATCATCATAAACCTCAACATAGTATTTCACGATCCCTTTTGCGACATCGTCCTCACTGCGTTTCTCTTGGTCTATTTTTTCTTTTACCGTTAGTTTAACGCCTATCGTCGTGCCTGGATAAACCGGTTTGGTAAACCTGCATTCATCTATTCCATAGTTCAAGAGGACTGGTCCTTTCTTTGCTTCTACGAAAAGTCCTGCCGCCTTACTTAAAATAAAATATCCATGTGCGACGCGACCCTCGAATATGGTTCCTTCTAAACTCGTTGCGTCGACGTGAGCATAAAAATTATCGCCACTTACATTAGCGAAATTTGTGATGTCTGATTCTGTTACCGTGTGCTTTGCTGTATAAACTGTAGCCCCTACTTCAAGCTCCTCAAAGTGCTGACGGAATACGTGTGGGCTTGCTTCTGGTCGAGCAGCACCTGGCTGGTACTGCTGAGTAATGGCCGTAATATCGTCTGGGTGACCCTGAATAGCGGTACGATGTAAGTAATGCAATACGCCACGCTTTCCGCCCATCTCTTCTCCACCACCCGCACGACCTGGACCACCGTGTTTCATTAACGGCATTGGTGAGCCGTGTCCAGTGCTTTCCTTCGCCATTTTTGCATTCATGATATGAATGCGGCCGTTATATGCAGCAGCTTCTGTTGTGAATGCCACAATATCTGCCGTGTTTTTACTGGTAAAGGAGGTTACTAAAGAGCCTCTTCCCAAGGCGGTTAATGCCACGGCTTCGTCTAGCGTCTTATAAGGCATCAGCGTACTTACCGGCCCAAAAGGCTCTACTTCGTGAACTGCGGTCTTGTTAAAAGGGTCGCTGTTCACCATAAGTTTTGGTGTGTAAAAAGCTCCTGATTCTGTAGCTCCAATAAGATCTAGACTTGGGTTATAGACCAGTTCCTGTTCCATGAGCAGCTTGTTCATTTCTGCCTCTACACGTCCAATCTGCTCGTGTGTGGCCAAAGCGCCCATGCGAACACCTTCCGATTGAGGATCGCCCATCACCGTTTTTTGTAAGCGCGCAATTACCGCATCTTGAACCGCTGGCAGTAGGTGTTCTGGCACCATCGCCCGTCGAATAGCGGTACATTTCTGCCCTGCTTTTGTCGTCATTTCATTTGCCAATTCTTTAACAAAAAGCGCAAATTCAGGATCCTCTATACGAACATCTGGCCCTAACACTGAGGCGTTCAAACTGTCCGCTTCTAGATTAAATGGTACGCTGCGCTCGTTCAAGTGAGGCAATCCACGCAACATCTGTCCTGTCGCTGCAGAACCGGTAAAAGTGATCACGTCTTGAAGGTCTACATGCTCAATAATACCATGTCCCTTTCCGCTCACTAGCTGCAAAGCTCCTTCGGGTAAAATCTTACTATCAATTATGGCCTTGACCATAGACTCCGTGAGATACGAAGTGTATTCTGATGGTTTCACGATGGCAGGAACCCCTGCCATTAGGTTAACAGCAATCTTTTCTAGCATTCCCCAAATAGGGAAATTAAAAGCGTTGATGTGTATGGCTACTCCCTGCCTAGGAACCATAATGTGATGACCTATAAACGTGCCCTCCTTGGATAATCGGGCCACATCTCCCTCCACATAATAAGGCAAGTCAGGAAACTGACGGCGCAGGGAGGCGTTCGCAAATAGGTTTCCTATTCCACCTTCAATATCTATCCAACTGTCCACCTTAGTTGCTCCGGTTGCCCAACTTACATCGTAAAATTGGCGCTTGATCGACGTTAAGTGTAGCGCTAAGGCTTTGAGCATCCTGCCGCGCTCTTGGAAAGTCATCTTACGTAAAGCTGAACCGCCAACCGACCTGCCGTACTCCAAAATCGCTTTATAATCTAGACCTAATGAACTGACCGTCGCGATGTCTGCACCTGTGATTGCATGGCGTGCGGTATACTCTGTTCCTGATCCTGCTTCCCAATTTCCTAGGATGTAGTTTTTAACCGTATTCATTATTTATGTGTTTGATAGGTTCCTTTATGCACTGGTCGATCTGTCTCTAATTCACGTAGCGGTGTCACCTCCTTCAACGTCTCGTTACACTCGCGGGCCAGTTCCATATAAAGCGCTGTACCCTCCGTTTTCCATGCAAGCATTTCATCGCTGACCTGCTTCACTACTTTTCCGGGATTACCCACAAAAATACTCCGCTCGGGAATCACACTGTTCTGTGGTACAAAGGCTAGTGCTCCAACAATAGATCCCGCGCCCACATTACAGTGATCCATGACTACAGCATTCATTCCTATGAGCACATTCTCACCCAAGGTTCCTCCATGAATAATTGCGCCATGACCTACATGCGCCATTTTCTTTAACCTGGTCTCCGTTCCGGGGAACATGTGTACCACACAATTCTCTTGCACATTGACACCCTCTTCTAAAATGATTCTTCCCCAATCACCTCTCAATACAGCTCCTGGTCCTACATAACAATGTGCACCTATGACCACGTCTCCGGTCACATTCGCTTGAGGGTGAATAAATGCGGTCTCGTGTACCACGGGGACAAAGTTCAGAAACTGATAAATGGCCATAACTCGTAACTATTAAACGCGTTCTATAATTGTGGCATAGCCTTGACCCACGCCAATACACATGCTCACTAAGGCATATCGCTTGCTTTGTTCTTGTAATTCTAGTGCCGCAGAAAGCAGAATTCGGCCACCTGTAACGCCTAGCGGATGGCCTAATGCGATCGCGCCACCATTGGGGTTGACACGTGGGTCGTCGTCCTTTAAGCCCAAGGCACGAGTACAGGCCAAGACCTGTGCAGCGAACGCTTCATTCATTTCAATAACATCCATGTCGTCTAGGGTCAATCCCGCTCTTAACAGGGCTTTTTTAGTGGCCTCTACAGGACCAATTCCCATAATACTTGGCTCCACCCCTGCAACAGCAGAGCTAACTATTCTTGCCAAGGGCTTGAGGTTGTGTTTTTCCACAGCCTCGCTGCTTGCCATCAAAAGTGCCACTGCACCATCATTTAAACCAGAGCTGTTTCCAGCGGTTACAGAACCGTCTTTCTTGAATGCTGCACGCAAACCACCTAGCCCCTCTATGGTGGTAGCTGGTTTCATGAATTCATCCTCTACAAAAACAACAGGATCTGCCTTGCGTTGAGGAATCTCTACCGCAAATTTCTCCAGTCTAAACCTACCTCGTTCTTGAGCGCGGGCAGCCTTTTGCTGCGACCAGTATGAAAAGGTGTCCTGGTCTTCACGACTAATACCGTACTTCTCAACTAAGTTTTCTGCCGTCTCCCCCATAGCATGTGTGCCATAGAGCGCTTTCATTTTTGGATTGGTAAAACGCCATCCAAAAGAGCTATCGTACATCTTACTGTCTGTTCCATAAGCGGTAGCGGACTTACTAACCACATAAGGACCTCTGCTCATGTTTTCAACACCACCTGCAATAAACAGATCTCCGTCGCCTGCTTGAATGGCTCGGTGCGCGTGAATAGCAGCGCTCATTCCTGAGGCACACAAACGATTCACGGTCTCTCCAGGCACACTCCACGGCATTCCCGCAAGCAATAAAGCCATACGTGCTACATTTCTATTGTCTTCTCCCGCTTGGTTCGCACAACCTAAAATCACATCGTCCACTAAAGAGGGGTCGAGATCCGGATGTTTTTCCAATAATTTAGCGATTGTCATTGCCGCTAAGTCATCCGTGCGAATGACAGAAAGCGTGCCTTTAAATTTGCCAATTGGGGTTCTTACACCGTCTACAATGAAGGTCTCTTTCATAGTTTCCATGGTTTTTCTGTACGGTATACGGTGCCCTTGAAATAGGCAACGCATTTTCCATCAGAATTGGTGATGTCTATTTGGTAGAGTCCCGTTTTTCGAGTCTCGTTAATTTGTGTCGCAGTTGCAATAAGTGTCTCGCCTGATTGAACAGGAGAAAGGTGGTTAATGCTCGTCTCAACGCTGAGGCTTTGAGTTCCTCCGCCGTTAGAAGCAAAAGCAAGTGCCGAGTCTGCTAAAGAGTAGGATATTCCCCCATGCGCAATTTTAAACCCGTTCGTCATTTCTTCTCTAACGGTCATTGATAAGACAACACTCCCTACTTCCGCGTGAACCACTTCTATGCCTAGCCATCTACTAAATGCGTCGTTAGCCATCATGTGGTTTACGATATCTATTGCCTCGTCCATTTAAGCGTCTGTATTTGTTTTGTCCTGCAGCACCGCCATTTCCAAAGCTTCAATAGCGCAATCCAATAAAAATAAAATGTTCCCAGCAGCTTCAGGGTCTGCTGGGTTGTTCTCTGTAACATAAAGATACAGCTCGCTCAAGGTGTTTGGTGAACCGCTGAGTTTAATGAGTGCTGCAGTGTCCAGGCCATTGTCTTGTTGGTGGGTTTCATACTCCTCTGTTTTCTGCTCTAGTAGAGCCACCCATTTCTCCTCTCCAAGCATGGTCGTGCGCCACCCCATTTTTTGAAATGACCACTTAAGAATAAGTACTGCTTTTAGCATCCAGCTGTGTGCCTCCTCATCCATTCCTTCGTCGGCATCCATAAGAGTGCCTACGATATAGGGTTGCTGGTCTAAAAAATCGTAAAATTGGCTTTGGTAGAACTCCGGCTTCCAACCCTCTACCTCTAACATGCCTACTTTAAGCGAAATCGCTCCGTCGTTTTTAGGTGTATTCATATCTACGAATTTAAGCATAAAAAAAGCCCCAAGCACGGGGCGTGAGGCTTTCAAACTAACAGTTTAAAAGATGGTTTTTCTACCCTTTACATCGAGTTAAAGAGTGCTTTTAACCATCGTTGTATGCGGAATTCCGTCCTCTAAGAATTCATCACCTTCCGCTATATAGCCTTGAGAACCGTACCATTTTAACAAGTAGGACTGGGCCATTAACTTAACTGGGCCATGGTCTCCAGTGTTGTAGAGGATCTCCTCAGATCTGCGCATGAGTTCTTTTCCCAGGTCACCGCCTCTAGCGCTTTGTGCGACTACTACACGACCTATAGAGGCTTCAGGATAGTAAACACCTGCAGGTAAAATACGGGTATAGGCAACTACTGCCCCGTGGACTTCCTTCCACAAGTGCAGGCATTGATCGTCATAGCCGTCAGCGTCTAAATAGACGCATTCTTGCTCCAAAACAAAGACTTCGCTTCGCAAGCGCATTATCCCATAAATCTCCGTTGTTGTTAACGCGTTAAACTCCTTCACCTTCCAGGCCATATGTATTTGTTTGTTTTGAAACTGCTGTTTTACCTATAAGTACCAAAAGAAACACGGCCCCTAATGTAGAGGCTATGGTTCCCGCTATGCTCGTTTCGAAAACCTTACTCAGTGTATATCCCCCTAAAGAACCTATTAATGCGAAGCCGGCTGAGAGCAACAGCATTGCGCCTAGTTTCTCAACCAGTAAATAGGCCGTTGCCGCAGGAGCAACAAGCAAGGCAACGACTAATATCGCGCCTACGCTTTCAAAGCTTACCACCGTTGTAAGACTAACCATAGACATAAGGCTGAGATTCCACGCGCCCACGCCTATGCCTAAAACAGCTGCGTAGTCTTCATTAAAACTTGTCATTTTCAGTCCTTTATACCCAAAGAAAAGATAGACTAAAATGCTTAAAAGAAGTATTCCGGAGGCCCAAAGGGCAGTTGGTCCCATGTTCTGTCCGTGAAACATCCAAACATCAAACGGTACGTAGGCGATCTCGCCATATAGCACACATTCTTGGTCTAGGTCTACACTGTCGCTCCAAAAAGTAATCATCACCACTCCGATAGCAAAAAGGGTGGTAAATGTCATGCCTATACTAGCATCGCTTTGCACCTTTAACCGCTTTCGCAAGAGTTCTATCAATACCGTCGCTAAAACACCTACAGAAGCCGCTCCTAAAAACATCCATATACTAGCCCTGCTCTGGCTCAGCCAATAAGCAATTGCAATTCCCGGCAACACCGCGTGCGAAATGGCATCTCCTATCATGGTCATTTTACGTAGCACCAAAAAAGTGCCAAGAAGTGCGCACGATAGTGAAATAAACGATGCTGTTAAAGCTATAGATAACGATGGGTTCATTTTATTTCAGGTATCCAGCAAGCGGTATGCGGTAGCTTATGCCCGTGCCTATAAATATTCCTGTTGTCGGGAGATTCGCGTTCGTGTATGTACTAAGGTTCAAGCCTGCGTAAACATCTAGTTGAAGATCGTTTGACAATAGCTTTGTGAAGCCTCCGTCAAAGTACGGGGTGTTATAGAATTGACTGCCTGCCCAGAACCACTCTGAAAAATACTCTACATAAATGCCAAAGTCATTTCCCAAATCATAGCCCGCTGCTAAAGAAAACATGCCATCTGAAATAAAACCATTAGACCCTGCTAGACCTCCAGAAACACCAATGTTTGAAGCTATCCCAAGGCGCGTTGTAAGAGATTTTTCCAGCATCAAGCGCTGCTCATGAAAGACCAGGTTTGACTGAACGGGGGCTCTATAGTCTCCCGCAGCCACCCATGGCAATGTAACGTGACTCAACCAAGTAGCGTGAGGCAAGAAGGCTGTTTCTTCGAGCAAGTTATATTTGATTCCAAAGGTCACTGGGTCGACTCCTGTCATCCGCATAGGTCCAACAACTCCAGTGCTTGTGGTTTTAACCGTATTTGCGTTAATGACGGCGCGAACCTCTAGCTTGTTGTTGATTCCAAATCGCAATACTTGCTCCAGCTGATTCCTGTCTGTATTAGTTTGCGCACCATACGTTTCTGCTGCACTTGAAAACTGGAAGCCCCCTTCGTATTGAAACCATCCCACGGGGGTTATTTGAGCACTTTCTGTTATGTCCGGCCTGTCCGTTGCGATGGGCGCCATTTCCAAAATATCACTTGTTTCTTGTTCTTGCGCTAACATCGTTAACGACGACAGAGCCAACGCTCCTGCTAACCAATTATTCATTTTCATAAGGAATTAAACTTTCATGTGGATCGCGCTCAGGCACGCCCAGTTCTTTAATAAGTAATGCTTCTATTTCCGGGGTAATCACGTGCTCCATAGTCTCCGCTTGTGGATGGATGTGATCCGGCGCCATTCCGAGTCTTTCTGTAAGGTACAGCTCCCACAGTCTGTGTAAACGAACCACGCGACGACCTTCTATCCGACCCAAGTCTGTAAGGGCGAACCCATCTATATGTTCTATAATCCAAAGTCGCTTTTTCAAATCCTTTAGACCAACACGCAAAGCATCCTCGCGCATTGCACGAATGCTGAGAATCTGCGGGATGGATAACTTGTTTCCTGTACCACACTTTTCCTCCTGCCGGTACATGAGTTTCATGATGTTTTCGCGATTCGTTTTTGATCGGTTTTCAAGCGCTCGTTTTCTTTTAAAAAGCCAGCCTTTTTCAGGGGCAATAAAAAGGGAGGTGAAGCCAATTAAACCGAGAATAATAACAATCCATGGTCCCGTAGGCATCTTTGTAATGGCACTAGAAATAAGCGTTCCTAAGATGGCGGAAATGGCGGAAAAAACAGCCGCTAAAACAATCATTTGAGGGAGTGACTTTGTCCAGGCCCTTGCCGCTGCCGCTGGGGTAATCAGTAATGCCGCCATGAGCACGACTCCCACTGTCTGAATGCCAATGGTCACCGCTAATACCGTGAGTACGGTAAACGTTACTCTGATCAAGCCCACAGGTAGTCCAATTGCATGCGCGAAATCTTCATTGAACGTCATTAGTTGGAAGCCTTTATAAAATAGTGCAACTCCCAGTAACAAAACCAGCGCTAATGCTGAAAAAGTGTACACGTCTAGCATCGTAATAGCCGCTGCCTTCCCAAGCAAATAACGCTCAAGACCAGCCTGTTGACCCTGTCCGCGCTGCTGAACAACGGACATTAGCATAATTCCAAAACCGAAAAAAGTAGAAAGCACTAGGCTCACTGCGGTGTCACTTTTGAGTTTCGTGCGGTTCTGAATGAATTCAATCCCATAATGTGCGATGAGTCCTGAAACGAGTGCCCCAAAAATTAGATAAGCTGGGTTTCTACCGTCTCCCAACATGAAGGCCAGGACAACTCCAGGCAAAAGTGCATGTGCTATCGCATCTCCAACTAAGCTTTGTCCCTTTAGGTAACTAAAGGTGCCAACCACCGCCGAGGACGAAGCCAGCAGGGTTGTTCCAACAACAACTTTGAGGAAGATGGGGTCCATGGCTTATTCTTCGGCTTTATCCTCTTTAAATTCAGGTTCGCGAAGAGGAAACTCTGTGGACCCAATGATGTCTCCAAGCTTAGACAAGACGGTTAGACGGCCACCATAAGCCTCTTGTAAAAGCTCCTTTGTAAACACTTCTTCTTTTGGTCCTGCGGCAACTAATCGTGTATTTAATAACACAATCCAATCAAAATATTCATTAGCTGTTTGAAGGTCGTGATGTACAATTACAACCGTTTTCCCTTCGTTTTTCATGTCTCGCAACAACTTTAATATTGCGTCTTCAGTTGCTGCATCAACACCCACGAAAGGTTCATCCATAAGATAAATATCGGCCTGTTGTGCTAGCGATCGTGCGATAAATACACGCTGTTGCTGGCCACCAGAAAGCTGAGATATCTGGCGATGTGCAAACTCTAATAGATTTACTTTTTCGAGCGCCTCCGTTGCAATCCGGCGATCTTCTTTAGTAATGCGTTTAAAAAGGTTGTTTTTCCGGTAGCGCCCCATGAGCACGACGTCCATCACGTCTGCAGGGAAGTCCCAGTCCACACTTTCACGCTGTGGCACATAACTTACACGTTCACGCACTTTGTCTAGTGGTTGTCCGAAGATCTGTGTATACCCACTGTCTGCATCAAGGAGTCCCATGATCGTTTTCAACATCGTCGTCTTTCCAGAACCATTAGGCCCTACGATTCCTATGATTTTTCCTTTAGGGAGGGTGAAATCCACGTCCCATAATACAGGTTTGCTATGGTAACTAACGGTCAGGTTGTGTACTTCTATGCTCTTGTCCATTATTCAAATGATGTTAAAATCTGTAATGCGTTATATCTGAAAGCACCTATCAGGGTCGCCTCCTTAGTCCCTTCGTTTCCAAGGGCATCAGAATACAAGGGTAGTCCAATACGGACTTCTCCGCCCTTTTGGGCCACCGCCTCTTTTAGCGCTTCTATACTTTTTGGGTTGACGCTCGTTTCCGTAAATACCGTATGAAGCCCACGTTGTAAAATAAATTCTGCTGTAGTGCTCATGTCTCTCACGCCAAACTCTGCAGCAGTGCTTACTCCCTGGAGTCCGCGAACGTCTATCTGGTAAGCGCGGCCAAAATAAGAGAACGCATCATGCGCTGTAACCATAGCACGTGAAGAGTCTGGAACGTTTATGAGCAGGCTAGCGAACCTCGCGTGCTCCTGTCTCAAGTTGTTCACATAAACAACCGTACGCTCGTGTATTTCATTACTGTGTTCTGGGTATTGAAGTGCTAAAAACCCGCCCAACTGCTCCACGCATCTTGCCCATAAATTAAGGTCAAACCAAATATGCGGGTCATAGGAATTGGCTCCTGTCTCTATTAAATCAGGTAACCTGAGTGTGCTACTCATCGCATACACTGGTTTATTTTGTCCCATTTTCTCTAAGATGTCTGTCATCTTTCCCTCTAAATGTAATCCGTTGTGCAGAATTATTTTAGCGTTTTGAAGTTTCGCCACATCGCTCTCTACCGGCTTATAAGAGTGTGGGTCAATATTGCTCTGCATTAAGGCGGTGACCATAACAGATTCTGGTAGAATTTGTCTTGCGGCATCTGCTAAAACGGAAGTTGTTGCGAGCAGCTCAACCTTCTCGGGCGGCTGACAACCAGTGAAAAGCGCCAAACTGAAAATTACTGTGATTAGGTTGTTCATAATGAGATGGCATAAATGTTAGACGACATACTGTGACTGAGCCAAAAAAGCGTTCCGTCCGCTCCACGCAATTGGATGCTCGAATCAAAATTAGAAATAGAGGACATGGTAAACTCGCTTCCCAAAGTAATATTGAGCAATTGAAGTTGGGTGAAAAAATCAGGTCCGGCATCTTCTACCCTGACTACACGCAGCTTGTCGGAGGTAGCAAATTGTTGCAGCGGTTTCCCCAGGGTTGGCGGTATTGCACCGTTAGGCTGTGGTATAGGATCACCATGAGGATCATGTATAGGAGAGCCTAAGTATTTTGCTAATTTTTCGACCATTTCAGGGCTTTGAACATGTTCAAGCTGCTCTGCTATATCATGCACTTCTTCCCAGCCAAACCCAAGCTTTTCTACCAAGAACGTCTCCCACAAGCGATGTTTTCTTAATATGTGGGTGGCTAGTGCAGTTCCTTTTTCAGTCAATTTCACTCCTTTATAAGGAATAGCCTCTACAAGGTTTTTATTGGCCAAGCGTTTCACAGCCTGAGTCACAGAAGGTCCTTTCGCACCAATTCTTTGGGCTAAAGCTCCGTTATTTACAGCTTTTTCTCCGCCTAAATGGTACAATGCCTTAATATAGTTTTCTTCGCTTTCTGTATGGGTTTTCACCTGACTAGATATTAGTTTAGGCAAAGCTAAACTTTTAATTTGTCCCAGCTATATCTGTGCGCTGTTAATTTTGTAGAACGCAGTATCTTGCAGGCTGTGAAAAACAACACTTATTTTATATCAGACATTCATTTGGGCGCTCCTTCCAGAAAGGAGAGTCAAGCCCGTGAACGCAGATTAGTGCAGTTTTTAAACACGATTGAGCCCGAGTGTAAGACCCTCTATATTGTAGGCGATTTATTTGATTATTGGTTTGAATACAAACATGTTGTCCCAAAAGGACATACCCGTTTGCTGGGAACATTAGCACAAATGGTGGATCGTGGCATGAATCTTCATGTTTTTACGGGCAATCACGACTTGTGGATGCAGGACTATTTGAGCGACGAACTGGGTGCAACATTGCACCATGGACCTTTAAAACTTGACTTGAACGGTAAAAAGTTCTATATCGCGCATGGCGACGGATTAGGCCCTGGAGACCTTCGCTATAAATTCATCAAGCGTATTTTCACAAACCCTTTTTGCCTCTGGATTTACAAGCGTTTACATCCAAATTTGGGTGTTGGATTTGCCGCAAGAATGTCGCGGTTATCACGAAACAGTCAAAATGAGCAGGATCATGATTTTTTAGGAGACCGCGAACGTCAATTGCTTCATAGCAAAGCCCTGCTTGAAGACGAATGGTTTGACTACTTCATTTACGGACACCGTCACCATTTAAAAGATATCGTTATTAAAACCTCCGAAAGAGGCTCTACTAAAAATGACTGCAGGTACATTGTGCTTGGCGATTGGATCACGTTAGACTCCTATGCCGTCTGGAACACCACTACCTTAACAACCTCAACCCACAGCTCAGGACAATGAAAAAATTACTCACAGTTGCTGTACTACTAATTGGCCTTCAGGCCCTTGCACAAGATTATAAAGGGCATTATGGCGTCGGGGTCGCCCTTGGGGAACCTTCTGGATTTAGCGTAAAGAAATTTACAGATGGCGAACAAGCGTTTCAATACACCGTAGGGTACAGCCTTATTAAGGGCGAAGAAGGTTTAAGTCTTGGTGTCGATTACCTTTTCCATAATTACGATATCATAACCGCAGAAAAAGGAAGTATTCCTTTCTACTATGGGCTAGGAATACACTTGAAAAGCTATAATGATGTTGGTAGCCAGCTTTATGCCCGCATACCCCTAGGGGTCGCTTACGAAATAAGTGATTTTCCAGCAGACGTATTCTTTGAATTTGCGCCGGGCATCGCTGTGTTTCCTACCCCATCAATCGTAACAAATTTTGCGATAGGTGGTAGGTTTTACTTCGACATTAAACGTGCCGTTAACAAAATAGAGGACATCCTTTAAGACGTTTTATCGCGCTCCAAGAGTGCTTTTTTAAACCGAAAACCCCCCACTCGGCTCCGCCAAGTGGGGGGTTTTATTTTCCGGTATTACCGCTTATTTAGCAGCGGCAAACTTTTTAGCAACAACCTCCCAGTTGATCACGCTCCAAAATGCGGAGATGTAATCTGGGCGACGGTTCTGGTAATTCAGATAGTATGCATGCTCCCATACGTCAAGACCCATGATAGGATGACCTCCGCAACCTACACCTGGCATAAGAGGGTTGTCTTGATTTGCTGAAGAACAAATTTCCAGCTTACCGCTATTAACACATAGCCAAGCCCATCCTGAGCCAAAACGAGTTGCCGCTGCAGCATTGAACTGGTCTTTCATAGCGTCCAAAGAACCAAAAGCTGATTCTATCGCTGCCGCGAGCTCGCCTGTTGGAGCGCCGCCGCCGTTTGGACTCATGATCTCCCAGAACATACAGTGGTTGTAGTAACCGCCTCCGTTATTACGAATCGCGCCAAGATCAGAGTGGTCTGCTAAAAGCGCTTCAATGCTCTTGCCTTCCATTGCCGTTCCTTCTACAGCTGCGTTCAATTTTGCCGTATAACCAGCGTGGTGCTTGGTATGGTGGATTTCCATAGTACGTGCATCAATGTGCGGTTCTAGCGCGTCATGAGCGTACCCTAGTTGAGGTAATTCAAATGCCATAATCAGTTGTGTTTTCTTATTAATTCTGGTATAAAGTTAACGCAAATTCCCCTTGAAGGTTTTAACTTCCCCTTATATCCACATTGGCACTTTCTATGAGCTCCTCATCTGCAACCTCTCCTCTTCTGGCCAAGTCACCATTCATCGTGCTAAACGCCTCTGCTGGTTCTGGCAAGACCTACTCGTTAGTTCAGCATATTTTACTGAATGCTTTACGCCCAAAAGACATGCCCAATGCCTATCAAAAAGTATTGGCTATTACTTTTACAAACAACGCGGCAGAAGAAATGAAAGCGCGTTTACTGGAGCAATTACTGGATTTTAGTGTACAAGATCTGCCAGAACAAAATGAGTTTTTTCAGCCTATTTGGAAAGCGCTAGGAGTTTCGTCAAACGAACTTCAAATACGTGCAAAAGCAGCGTCTAAGCACTTGCTTCATAATTACAGCACGCTTAACGTTGGCACTATTGATCAATTCACCCACCGACTGGTACGCACCTTTACCAAAGACCTCAACCTTGATGATAACTTTGAAGTCCGGCTGGACCTAGACGCCATGGTCACAGAAGCACTGGACCTTCTTTACAGTAGTTTAGGAGAGCACCCTCAACTGCGTGATACTTTGGTGGCGTTGGTTCAAGAGCGCATGAATCGTGACCAAAACCACAATCCAGATCACACCTTAAAAAAAGAAGGAAAAAACAGTTTTAATGAAGACACTTGGGTACACTTAAAAACCCTCCCTGAACCATCACGCATGCTCGAAATAGAGCAGGAGTTAAATCAAAAAATAAAAAGCCTTTGTACCCAGGCTAAAACACTTTCACAGGAAGCGCGCACTATTGTTAAAGAAGAAGGCTACAACGCTAGTACTATGACACGCTTTAAGGATGTTGAAACCCACCTGCTGAAACAGTGGCAAAACCTTTTGCGTCACGACATGAATGCTGGAGCGTTTGTTTGGAAATCACGCGTAAAGCAGGGTGATGAGTCTAGGTGGACTGCATTCAAAGAAAAAGCACAAGCGTTTCAAGGGCAGGAAAAACAGAATCTTATGTTGCTCAAGCAGGCAACGGCGAAGCTTCAACAATTGGCGGCAACTAGAGCGCTTCTTGACAAATTTGATGAGATTCAAAAAAATCAAAACACCATGCCGCTTAGTGCTTTCAACAAGCTTATTTCAGAAGAGTTGCAGCGTGAACCGACCGCCTTTATTTATGCCCGATTGGGTGAAAAATTTTGGCACTTTTATATTGATGAATTTCAAGACACTTCAACCATACAGTTCGAGAACATTCATCCCCTGATAGAACACACCCTCACTAAAGACGAAAACAACAACACAGCGCTCATTGTGGGTGATGCAAAACAAAGTATTTATAGATGGCGCGGCGGAAAAGCGGAGCAGTTCATGTCGTTAGCCCAAGACTCACACCTGTCAAACCGTTTCGAGCAACTCCCTCATGGTCACCAGCTCTACAAGCGCGAAACCATACAACTGGAAAATAATTTCCGCACTCATGGTGCTATTGTCACATTTAATAACGGATTCTTCCCGCACCTCTCTTCGAGCTTAACGAGTGCACAACATCGTGATGTTTATGTAGGTAATAGCTTAGAGCAGCAGCCAAGGGTCAGCGACGATCTCGGTGAGGTTCGCGTGAACCTCTATCGGCAAACGGAAGGAATGGCGCCCTCCGCAGAAGAATTTGGCGTACTGGTTTGTAAAAAAACATTGGAACGAATAACGGAGCTTAAAAGCCAAGGGAACTCGTACTCAGATATTGCCATCTTAGTCAGGGGAAATGCACAAGGAAAGAAACTGGCCAATTATCTAACACAGCAAAGTATTCCCGTGTTGAGTGCAGACAGCCTGCTCTTGAGTAACGCACATGAAAGCGCCGTACTTGTATCTACAGCAAAATTGTTTCTCAATCCTTCCGACAAAACCGCCCGATTCGACCTGGCTTATGCGCTAGGAAAGCTTGATAAATTAGACCCCGCGACAGAGGCGTTTGTTTTTGAAAAAGCGGTTGCCCACTTTGGTATATCAGCATTAGTAAAGACATTCCCAAAGTCAGCAACTTTACTTCAGGGCTCTGAAAGTTTGTTTTCATTTGCAGTGCGCGTTTTTGATGCTTTCGATATGCTAAGTGTTCCTAACGCAATGGTAGACGCTGCGCTAGACTTGATCTATACTTTTCAGTGCACTGATGGCACTTTCGCAACACTACCAGGTTGGTGGGCTGATGAATCGGCAAAAAGAAACGTACCTGTACCTCAAGACCGTCCCGCAGTTAGAATCATGACTATACATAAGAGCAAAGGGTTAGAGTTTGAGCATGTGATCTTGCCGTTTGAAGTCAATTTAAAGTCTGATGATAATGACCATTGGATCCCGTTCCCCCTTCACGACGAATTACCAAGAATGCCGGTCTCAAAATCTAAGAATACCCAGGAGCTATTCGATCCGGAATTAGCAGATCATATAGACAATCAATCTTACTTCGACTGGATGAACATGGTATATGTTGCTATGACAAGGCCCGTTAGTGGGCTTCATGTTTTCCTGAACGGTGATAAGCTAGGGGAGTTTGGAAAACAGCTTGTGGAGTATATAGGTTTAAATACTGACGATTGGCGCACGGGAAAAACAGCGCCAATACAAGAACGACTAAACGACCATACGCCTGTGCCAATGCAAGGTCCTTTGGCCCTGTTTAGCCCTGCACATCTTAGAATGGCGAACACAGCACCTGAAAAATGGCAGGAAGGCGGAACAGACGCAAAAAAGTGGGGAACTGCATTACATCGAATTTTACAACTGCCTGAGGCAATGCGAGAAACTGCGATTATGCGATTATATAGATCTGGTGAGTTTTCCAAAAATCTTCAAGACAGAGCACGAAACGTTCTTGCGGAAATGGATGTTAAACCAGGGTTAAGCGGCTTAAACTCCAAGGATACTATTGTTTATATGGAGCGAAGTATTATCAGCAAAGACATCACCCTAAGACCCGATCTTATCTTTCATACTCCGCAAAAAACAACAGTTATTGATTATAAAACGGGACTTCCTAATGACAAACATGACGAGCAACTTCAGGAATATGTAGATGTGTTGACTTCTACCTTTGAAAACGTGACCGGTGAATTGCTCTACTTATAGGGTGGCTATAGACTCGCTAATCGGATGGCTATTACTACTTTTAAATAATTAGTATTCTTTCCTGTTGATTCTCATCAAAATTGCTCCATAAAATCTTGTTCTTATTATGGCGACCAGTTGTTAGAAGAAGGTGCTATATTTAATTTTTAAAGAGAGATGACAAGACTCGGTCTCACGATAGGAGGAGTTTTCTCAAATGACACTTATTCCATGATAAAGTTTTTACTCATTTGTACTGTATTAGCGATGGCAACTGGCTGCACCTACAATAACACACAAGACCTATACGGTGGTGTGACAGCGCCTTGTGACACCTCTGCAGTTACTTTTAGCCAGGACATCAGCGAGATACTTACCCAAAACTGCGTGATTTGTCATAACGACAATGATCCAATCGCAGGGGTCAACCTAGAGGGGCATTCAAACGCAAGCGCCTGGGCCGTGCTTAATACCTTTATGAATAGAGTAGAACTCCCTTTAGGAGACCCGCTGCTTATGCCTCCAAGTGGTCCTCTGTCACTTTGCGACCAGTCCAAGCTACGCGCTTGGATTTCTGAAGGTGCACCAAATAACTAAATCATTCTGTTATGAAGTTCTTTCACTTACTTTTTATAAGTCTCCTTTTAAGCACTGCTGTTTCCGCGCAACAATTCTTGACTCGAGAAGGAAGCCTCTCTTTTGACGCAGGTTCACCACTCGAGGATATTATGGCGGAAACAAAAAGCGCAACGGCTGTTTATGACGCTGCCACAGGGAAGATTGGCGTTCAGGTGCTCATGACCTCGTTTAATTTTAAACGTGCCTTAATGCAAGAGCATTTCAACGAGAACTATGTGGAAAGCGTAAAATATCCAAAAGCTTCTTTTAAAGGCTTTTATACTGACGGTTTTGCTCAAGGTGAACTCACCATGCATGGCGTGACAAAATCTGTGCAAGTACCCGCTGTCTTAGCGGAGACTAAGGATGGTATGGAATTTAAAACCACGTTTAAAGTAAATCTGTCAGAGTACGACGTTTCTATTCCTAAAACTGTTTCTGACAAGATTGATCCGTATGCCACCATAACAGTGTTTTGTGTTATGAAAAAAAGACCCTAGATGAAGTGTTTAGTAATCACCTTATGCCTATTGATTTCCCAACTAGGTTTTGCCCAGGAAGATGTTTTCGACCTGTTCGAGGAGGAGCAAGCTAAGGAATATGCGTTCGCAACTTTTAAAGGGACCCAGCTGGTTAACTCCGCCACAAACGAAACGCCTGGCGCTGGGGTGCTTCAATATGTCATTGCTCATAGGTTCGGAAGCTTTGGGGAGGACTATTTGTATAACTTTCTAGGGTTAGACAATGCTCAAATTCGCATGCAACTAGACTACGGTATAACGGACCGCTTGAATGTTGGCATAGGCCGTTCGTCTGTTTTTAAGGTTGTTGACTCCTTTGTTAAACTACGCACACTCCGGCAGTCTAGTGGTCCGAACCCAATGCCGGTTAGCCTAACCCTTCTTTCCTCTGTCAACTACAGGGGCGCTCGATACACGGATGGTGTTGACCACTTAACCACCGACAGACTTTCCTACCACCACCAAGCAATTTTCACGCGAAAGTGGAATTCCAAACTAAGTACCCTGTTCTCCCCGTCAATCGTTCACTGGAACCTGGTGCCGTCAGTCGAAGACCCTAATTCAACCTATAACGCGACACTAGGAGCGCGATATAAGCTCACCAAAAGAATGGCTTTAACGGGAGAGTATTCTTTTATTAGCAACAAGTCTTATAGCGATGGAAGCGTTTTTACAGTACCGTTCGGCGTAGGGATTGACATTGAGACAGGAGGCCATGTTTTCCAGTTTCACCTTTCTAATACAAGAGGCATGAGCACGCCTTATTGGCTGTCACGAAACAGCTATAGCGCTTTGAACGGCGGGCTGTTTCTTGGGTTCAATATTTCACGTGTGTTTACGTTACGTGATTAGTTTTTGGACATAAAAAAACCCCGTCCGAGGACGGGGTTTAACCAAACCAATAAACCTAAGCTACTCTTAAGTTGAGTTAAATATACATCCTTACTTACCCTCGCGCTTATCTCACGATTGATTATCTCTGATCTATTGCGTGATATTATGTTATGTGATATTAATTTGACTCATTCATCTTCATTATTGTCCAGCAAGTAGTACAGCGCAGTCATCGAAGCAGCACCCATTTCTAAACTACGGGGATGGATAGCGTCAATGTTGTCTCTTGCGCTGTGGTGAAAATCGAAATATCTTTGACTTTCTGGACGAAAACCTATGAAGAAATCATCATGCCCTCTCAGCGGGCTTAAGTCCGCTCCGCCGCCCCCCTTCGCTAACACATTAATGCCATAGGGACTCAGGAGCTCTTTAAAACCTCTAACCATTTTCACGCGTGCTTCGTCCGCACCTATTCCGAAGCCTCTAGGGACATCTCCGCCACCATCACTCTCCATCGCTACCCAATGGTGAACATCTTGTTCCCTTGCCCAGCGTGCGTATTCCTTCGCGCCATCAAGACCAAACTCTTCGTTAGCCCACAAGACCACTCTAATTGTTCTTTTGTTTTGATAGCCAACTTGGCGCATCAAGCTCGGAACCTGCATTGCATGCACGCATCCTGCTCCATCGTCTTGAGCACCTTGCCCAAGGTCCCATGAATCTATGTGCCCGCCAACCAACATGATTTCATCTGGCTTGACGCTTCCCTTAAAATCTGCAACTACATTATAGTTTATAGCCGTTCCTTGCACGCCGCAATCCAGATAGAGGTGCAGCTTAACAGTTGGGTCTGAACTAATCATTTGACTTAATTTGTCCGCTGCCTGCCAAGAAATAGCCGCCGTTGGAATCTTCTGTTCACTGTCACCGTAGCTCATCGCCCCTGTATGAGGCAGGTCATCACGTAATAATGTAACAGAACGCATTACCGTAGCCACAGCGCCGTGTTTTACAGCTTCCATAGCTCCAGCCCATCTATATTTAACAGCGCCGCCATAGGCGTTGAATGTGCTAATCATTGCGTGGTCCATATACGTGTTGTAGAAGACTATTTTTCCCTCTATTCCGGCTCTTCCGAGTCTTTCGAGCTCTTCAAAAGAGTCTACCTCAACAACCTCTGCTAGGATTCCTTCCAACGGTGTTGGAACAGATCCGCCTAAGGCTGTCGTTGGCAGAACCGTTGTAACCCCTTTGGAAATCACTTTCGACCATTCAGCTCCTCTATGCCATTTAGGAACCTCAACGGGCTGCAGCCATGCCGTGTCTGCTCCGGCTTGGAGCATTTCGAGCTGTGCCCAGCGTGCCGCTTCATTAGCTGCTTCAGATCCGCTTGGCCGCGGTCCGATTTCTGTACACAAATGATGTAGCCATTGGTATCCTTGCTGCTCGCCCAGCGCTTCAGTGTAGAAACTTTTGATTACTTCTTTAGCATTAAGAGGTATCTCTTGGGCTGCCAAGACATTAGCCATCAATAGCCCAAATATTAAAACTGTTTTTTTCATCTTATCATTTCTTTCTTAACCTTGTTTTTGTCGTCACCATAGGCTAATAATTGTCCTGAAAATATTACGCAAGCTAGAGCAAGTGCCGTAAACACATAAAACCTTAAGCGATGCTCAAAGACAAAGCCATTATGAATATGTAATTCCCTAGTACGCACCAGCCGCGCCTTGCATTAAGAGTCCACAAATGTACGCCCCGTAAGTTCCAAGTGCATAGCCTAAAACCGCTAACAACACTCCTACTGGAGCTAACGCTGGATGGAACGCCGCGGCAACAACTGGAGCGCTCGCTGCTCCGCCAATGTTTGCCTTTGAACCTACCGCAAGGAAAAAATACGGCGCCTTAATCATTTTAGCAACAATAACCATAAGCCCAATATGAATCATCATCCATACCAGTCCTACTGCAAAAAGACCTGGATTGTGAAAGACCTCCATGACATTCATGCTCATCCCAATCGTAGCGACAAGAATATAAATAAACACAGACCCTACCTTAGATGCGCCTGCACCTTCCAGGTTTCTAGCTTTCGTAAAGCTCAGTAGAATACCCAGCGTAGTCGCGATAACCACGAGCCAAAAGAAACCTGACGTCAAGCTGAATTTAGCCAATCCCGGATAGTGCTCCCCGATAAAAGGGGCAATCAAATCACTCCCTAAATGAGCAAGTCCAGTTGCGCCAAAACCAAGCGCAAGAATATATATGAGGTCGTTAAACGTTGGTATTTTAGAGATGCTATTCGTGTAGGCCTCCATTTTGTTTTGCAACGATTCTACTGAGCTTGCGTCTGCCTTAAATATTTTATCAATATCCTTAGATCTCGCAACACCAATGAGAAGAAACGCCATCCACAGTTCCGCTACCAGCACGTCCACCGTTACCATGGCGCTAAAAATATCTTCGCTAACCTCGAATACTTCCTTCATCGCCGCCTGGTTTGCGCCACCACCAATCCAAGAACCAGCAATAGTGGTCATTCCTCGCCATATTTCTTCAGGATTAGCTCCAACGATGTCTGGCGCCACAGCACTGAAAAACAAAATACTAAGCGGGCCACCTATAATCACACCTACGGTTCCTGTAAAGAACATGATCAATGCCTTTGGCCCCAACTTAACAACCTCCTTAAAGTCTATGCTCAGTGTTAAAAGAATCAATGCTGCAGGCAGTAGATAGCGCGATGCCATAAAATAAAGCCTGCTTTGCTTAGGGTCAATAATCTCGAACGTGGTTAACAGCGAGGGCAAAAAATAACACAGCAACAGGGCAGGAATGATCGAATAGAACTTTTTCCAAAGCCTGTGATTACTTTTAGATGTGTAGAATATGCCACCTAATAACGCCGCTAAAATGCCAAAAAGGGTCGCGTCATTAGTGATCCAAGGATATATTTCGTGTTCCATGTGCTAGAGGGTTGTTTGTTCGAGACGTTCAATCTCTGATTTTAAAATGACCTTGTCAAACTTATGTCCACCTTTATAAAGCGAAACAGCTAAGTCTAATTCAAACTTGTCCTTGTAATGTGCTTGGATTTCTATTTGCTTCTGCCTGCTTATAAACTCATCCTCGTCTCCAAACCAGCCTTGGAAATTGATTTTGGAAAGGGCTTTAATGTTCTCTTCCGAAGCGTCCGACGGCCAACTTCCTGCCCAGGCTAGTAACGTACTTATCCGCGCAGGAGAGTGCCCTAAAAACCGCATAATAGTTGCGACTCCTTGGCTAAATGCTAAAACATGAATAGGTGTAGATGGTGCTTTTGCATGCGCCCAGTTGATTACAGTTGTCAGGTATTTTTTTTGATTATCTATGTCTTTCAAGCGCTCATCCTTGGTCATCCAAGATGCTCCAACGCGTCCTGACACACCGTTAATATAAAATTTATGCGGGGCCTGTGGGAAAACAAAAACCCTGTCTTCTGTTGCTAAATCCCTGAAAGGCCGTTGAAAGAACTCTACTAATTGGCCATAGCCATGAAGGCCTATCCATATATGCTTGGTAGAAGGCTTAAGCTCTCCCAACACGTCCATCCGTTGTTCCTGCTCAGTAGAGATCCAGTGCTGTCTCATTATGCTCCTGGGAAGGTCGGCTTACGTTTCTCTAGAAAGGCTGTTGTGCCTTCCTTGAAGTCTTCAGTCTCGAAGCAATCGCCAAAAGCTTGCACCTCCACATCATATCCTATCGCACCTTCTAGCATCCCAGCGTTTACGGCTTCTATAGCGAGACCCATTGCTACGATGCTGTTTTTCATAAATGACGACGCCATCTTTTGTGCTGTTTCCAAAAGCACTTCCTGAGCAACAACATGGTTTACCAAACCATAATTCAGCGCCGTTTCAGCGTCAATCATTTTAGCGCTGAACAACATTTCAAATGCGCGACCCTTGCCTATTAACTGTGGTAAACGTTGTGTTCCTCCATATCCCGGAATTAGTCCCAATGATGTCTCCGGGAGTCCCATTCTCGCGTTCGTAGAAGCAATTCTAACGTGAGCAGACATCGCCAACTCTAATCCGCCACCTAGTGCAAATCCGTTAACCGCAGCAATAACTGGTTTAGGGAACTCTTCTATGATATTAAAAACCGTCATATGGCCCGTCTTTGCTAATTCTGTTCCCTGCTCTCCGTTGAAGTCTACAAACTCCTTTATGTCCGCGCCCGCAACAAAAGCTTTCTCACCAGAGCCTGTAAGTATCACCACCTTTACGTCATTGTTATCGCGAAAGGCTTCAAACGCGACAGCAATCTCCTCTAGCGTTTGTTTGTTCAATGCGTTTAGTTGCTTTGGTCTGTTGATCATTACCAGCGCAATCCCTTCGTTAATCTCTACGATTACATGTTCCATCATTATCTTATTTTATACTTGTGATAGGCAACTCAATTCTAAATGCTGTACCGTGGTCTCCGGTACTAAAACTGATTGTTCCGCCAAAATTTTCTATTAAGTTTTTTACCATCGCAAGGCCAAGTCCCATGCCTGAGCTTTTAGTGGTAAAGTTGGGCTCAAACACTCTGTCTTGCATCTCGAGAGGTATACCCGTTCCGTTGTCTCGAATTATAACGATCGCTTTGTTATCCTCTTTTTCAATAGATATATCCACGGCTGGCTCCCTGCCCTCCGGTATACTTTGAAAGGCATTCTTTACAAGGTTGTGTGTTATTCTTGACCACTGGTCCTTATCAACCTCGGTGTAAACCGGCCCAGTGGATATAAACGTGACGCCGCGATCAATATATAGAGAAACCGCACGATTGGTTTGGTATGAAATATCCAGACTCTCTGCCTTAAGCCCTGGCATTTGAGCGAATCTAGAAAAGGCCTCTGCAATGTTCGTTAGAGACGCTACTTCGTCGAGCAGGTAAGTAGCCATGGACTTCATCTCCGAAACCTCTGTTTCACGCTGCATCATCTGCAGGGTGAGTTTCATAGGAGTGAGGGGGTTGGTGATTTCGTGGGCGACTTGCTGTGCCATTTCCTTCCATGCGCTTTCTCTTTCACTTCTCGCCAATTCTATAGCGGTCGTCTCCAGCTTATCTACCAAAACATTATATTCTTGAATAAGCTCACCAATTTCGTCATTCAACCGCCACGTCAATTTTTCGTTGGACTTATTGATTCGCACCTTTTTTAACTGATCAATAACAAGCCGCATGTTCTTGCTGATGTAATTGGAGAAAAACACAGCAAACGTAATTCCAATGGCGAACAAGAGGATATAAAGCAAAAGCAACTGACGTAAAAAAGCAACATCCTCCTTTGGTATAGCAGAGGGATCTATTTCGTAAGGTATTCTTACGACGAGCTCTACAAGATTATTACTTCCAATAACCTCGCTGGTTGAAACCAAGAAGTTTCCTTCATTAGTGACTTTACGCCCCTTGCTTTTAGCGGAGTTAGCATACTCTGTGAGGAGCATTGGGAAAAGTGTGCGATCCTCATTTCTCAAAAAACTTCCCGCTACAAATACGCCAGAAGAGGTGTATATTCCGAAGTCTAGCTTGTGAATTGAGCTGATTTCCGCAACTTTGCCAGAAAGAATACGCTCCCATTGGTTGGCGAGAAGCCCTTTGTTCTGGTCGCTTCTGGTGAAATAGTCTATGTGACTAAGAATGGCCTTTTCCTTACGCTCGAGCCGCTCAAAATGATAGTTTCTATTCTCTAGGCGAAAATGATACAGGCTGAATGTTCCTGTCAATAGAAATGCCACCACTATGGTGAGCAACATTAACAGAAAGGTGCGAACACGCAAGGTTAGAAACGACATGTCTCGAAGTTAGAACATTAGACGCATCAACGGAAGCTGGTCCTAAGGTTTTATACAAACTTCTCTCGCAACGGCCTTGTTGGAATAATCACTTTTCCTCCAAGCTTGGAGCTTTCAATTTCCCCGCTTTTTAACAATCGTTGAGCCGTTGCCCTGGAAATATCAAAAATTTCCATCAATTCGTTTACACTGATGAATTCCTTCTCTAGTAGAGTAGCTTGTCGCATGATTTATAGCTTTGGTTTGGACAAGCAATTTATTAAAAATGAAGCACAGTAAGCACATTTGAGAACGTACAATACATATATCTACCTGTACAGGGGGTTTTTGAACAGCAAAAAACCCGCTCTTTTGGAACGAGTTTTTTAAATAATGTAAGATTAGCTCAGTTTTACGCTAGCGCGTCTGCTCCTCCAACGATCTCAAGAATCTCATTGGTAATAGCTGCTTGACGAGCTTTGTTGTATACCAGTTTTAAGTCTCCCTGAAGCTCTTGTGCATTATCGGTCGCTTTATGCATTGCTGTCATTCTGGAACCGTGCTCGGAAGCGTTCGCGTCCAATAACGCAGCGTAAAGTTGGGTTTTTAAAGAAACCGGTATCAGATCATCTAAAATCTCCGCCATAGAAGGCTCATAAAGGTATTCTGTAGTGTCTACATCAACTACCTCGGTGTCTAGTGCCAAAGGCAAAAACTGTTCAGCCGTAGGTATTTGAACCGCTGCGTTTCTGAAGGAATTGTATACAATTACAACTTTGTCAAAGTCTCCAGCTAAATAGCCCTTCATCAATGATTCAGCATATGCCGAGGCGTTGACGAAATTAATCTCATCCCACAGCTGTATGTTGCTGTCGGCTAAACGAGCATCGTATTTAAATGCTTCACCTGCTTTTTTACCTATCGATGCAATGCTTATCTCCTCGTCATTATCGAGCATATAGGCCTTCGCCTTTTTTACAACGCTGGAATTAAAGCCTCCACAAAGACCACGGTTTGAAGTAATAACGACTAGTCTTGTTTTGTTGCCTTCCTTTACTTCGCCGTACGCGTTTTCACTACTGTCTAAAGTGCTTGACGCCTTCTGAAGAATTTCAGTCAATTTAGACGAGTACGGGCGCATTTGCACGATAGCATCTTGAGCTTTCTTCAGTTTAGCCGCGCTCACCATCTTCATCGCTGAAGTGATTTTCATCGTGCTTCCGATAGACGTTATTCTGTTTCTGAGCTCTTTAAGGTTCGCCATAGTGCGTATCTTAAATCCAGGCGCTAAGCGCCTGGATTATATAATTATTAAGCTTCGTAATTAGGAAGGACCTCAGCAATGGATGCTTCAATAGCGCCAATTTCTGCGTCTGTCCATTTGCCTGCAGCAATACGCTCTAGTGCCGCTTTTTGATTGGCCTCCATATATTCAATTAAAGACATTTCAAACGCCTTAACCTTGCCTACAGGGACTTTGTTGAGTTTTCCTTTCGTTCCAACATAAATGATGGCAACCTGATGGGCGACGGAAACTGGTGCGTTGACACCCTGCTTCAATATCTCAACATTGCGCTGTCCTTTATTGATCACAGACATCGTTGCCGCATCTAGATCAGAACCAAACTTTGCAAAGGCCTCTAGCTCACGGTATTGTGCTTGATCTAACTTCAGCGTACCAGATACTTTCTTCATTGGCTTAATCTGAGCAGATCCTCCTACACGCGATACCGAAATACCAACGTTAATAGCAGGACGAACACCTGAGTTAAACAAGTCAGACTCTAGGAATATTTGACCGTCTGTAATAGAAATTACGTTTGTAGGGATATAGGCAGAAACATCACCCGCTTGTGTTTCAATGATTGGAAGCGCTGTTAAAGAGCCCCCTCCTTTTACCATGCCTTTCAAGGACTCTGGTAAATCGTTCATTTGAGAAGCAATAGTGTCGTCTGCAATCACTTTTGCAGCACGCTCAAGTAATCTTGAGTGAAGATAGAACACGTCACCAGGATATGCCTCACGGCCTGGTGGGCGACGTAGTAATAATGAAACTTCGCGGTAAGCAACTGCTTGTTTTGAAAGATCATCAAAAATGATCAATCCAGGTCGACCAGTATCGCGGAAAAACTCACCGATCGCAGCACCCGCAAAAGGTGCGTAAAACTGCATAGGAGCGGGATCTGAGGCGTTCGCTGCAACAATAGTGGTATACTGCATTGCACCGGAGTCTTGTAAGGTCTTCGCTATACCTGCCACCGTAGATCCTTTTTGACCTATAGCAACGTAAATACAATACACCGGCTCACCTTTATCAAAAAACTCTTTCTGATTGATAATGGTGTCAATAGCAACCGTTGTCTTTCCTGTTTGACGATCACCAATAATGAGCTCACGTTGTCCACGACCAATTGGAATCATCGCATCAATAGACTTGATACCTGTTTGCATTGGTTCGTTTACCGGCTGACGAAAAATAACACCAGGAGCTTTACGCTCAAGAGGCATTTCATAGGTCTTGCCTTGAATTGGGCCTTTACCATCAATTGGTTTTCCTAAGGTGTCCACGACACGACCAACCATTCCTTCACCTACGTTGATAGATGCAATAGTGTTGGTGCGCTTGACGCTTGTCCCTTCTTTAATGTCATTCGAAGGCGCGAGTAATACGATACCCACGTTGTCTTCCTCTAGGTTCAAAATGATGCCTTGCTGGCCACTTTCAAATTCAACCAATTCTCCAGATTGCGCATTCGATAGGCCGTAAGCGCGAGCGATACCATCACCCACCTCTAACACGGTACCTACTTCCTGAAGATCTGCACCTCCAGCCATTCCGGAGAGTTGTTGTTTTAGAATAGCTGAAATTTCAGCTGGATTTACTTCTGCCATGATCCTTTATATTAAGGTCTTTGTTTTCTTAATTTTTCGCCTCGTAAGACTTGTCAACCAGTTGACTTCTCAATGCTTTGAGCTTACCTGAAATCGTGTTGTCCAACTGGAAGCCGCCTACCAACAGTTTCATGCCTCCAATAGTCGATGTGTCAATCTTCTCGGAAAGTATTATTTCCTTGCCCAATTGCTTTTTCAACGTCTCAATAAGTTTCGTTCTATCCGCTTCCGTCAAGGCAACCGCCGTTGTGACCTCTGCTTCTAAGATGCCCTTGTATTCTAAAACATCCTTCTCGAACTTCTCGCATATTCCTGCAAGTACGTTTTCACGACCGTTTTTCGTTAACAACGCGATAAATCGATCAAACAGTGGCGAAAAAGAACCGCTGAAGATTTCGTTGAGAACGGCTTGTTTTTTACCTGCCTTTACTACAGGGCTTTTAAGCAATGACTTCAATTCCTCAGAACCTTTTATCGCTTCCTTTAAAACCGCAACATCTGAGCTTATCCTGTCTAGGTCGTTTTGTTCAACGGCCAGGTCAAGTAAAGCTTTGCTATAGCGTGTGGCAACTCTTGGATAATTCATATCCTCTTAGTTGAATTTTACTTCGTCAATCATCTTGCTGATCATTTCAGCCTGCTTATTCTCGACGCTTAGCTCTTTGCCCAAAACTTTTTCGGCAATCTCAATGCTTAAAGTAGCGGCTTGGTTTTTAAGCTCTGCAATAGCAGAAGCTTTTTCAGCCACGATGGCCGCCTTTGCAGAAGCAATTGCTTTCTCGCCTTCCGCGATAGCAATGTCCTTTGCGTCAGAGACAATCTTATTCTTCATCTCACGGGCTTCCTTTAAGATTCGCTCGCGCTCTTGGCGTGCTTCTTTAAGTACCGCTTCGTTATCCGATTGGAGAGACTTCATTTCATCACGAGCGCGTTCCGCTGCTTTCAAAGCATCTTCAATACTCGCTTCACGGTCATCTACCATTTTGAGAATAGGCTTCCACGCGAACTTGCCGAGCAAGAACACAAGAAGCAAGAACGTTACAAGCGTCCAAAAAATGAGACCGAAGTCTGGAGTAACTAAATCCATTTTATGCTGTGTTTAATCTAATGTAGTTTAAAAAGTAGCCCGCCGGCAATCCCGACTTGGGCTACTTCATAAAGGAAATGATTATAAGCCTAACAACGAGACAACGATACCGAAAAGACCGGCACCTTCAATCAAAGCTGCTGCAATAATCATTGATGTTTGAATCTTACCAGAAGCTTCTGGTTGACGTGCGATACCTTCCATGGCTCCTTTACCAATAAGACCAATTCCAACGCCAACGCCGATAACGGCTAATCCTGCTCCTAGAGCTGCAATACTACCTACCATCATATTATATATTTAATTAAACTATGGTTCGTGAACTAGTGGTGGTCATGCTCCTGTGTCGCTTGACCAATAAAAAGCGCTGTTAAAAGCGCAAATATATATGCCTGAAGAAACGCAACAAGCACTTTAATAATGTAAATAAAGAGTGTGAGAATTACTGATGCTGGAGCTATCCAAATCGTTTTAAAGATGAATACCAATGATATTAAGGATAGTATTACAATGTGACCTGCCGTCATGTTGGCAAAGAGACGAATCATCAAAGCGAACGGCTTGGTGAAAACCCCTACAATTTCAATAAGCGCCATAAGCACTCTAACGGGATAAGGAACTCCTGGCATCCAAAAGATGTGTCTCCAATAGTCTTTGTTGCCGTTGATATTTACAATAACAAAAGTTAGAAGAGAGAGGGTAAGCGTGAAGCTTATGTTTCCCGTTAAATTTGCGCCACCAGGAATAAGACCTAAGACATTGTTTATCCAAATAAAGAAAAACACCGTCAATAAGTAGGGTGTAAATCTTTTGTAGTGTTTTTCTCCAATATTTTGAAGGGCGATATCGTCTCTTACAAACACGACCAAGGGCTCGACAAATTTAGCAACCCCTTTTGGCACCTGGCTTTTGTATCGTCTAATGATTCCAACAAAAAGAAGAAGCATAATCATGGCCCCAAGGAACATGTTAAATACGTTTTTCGTTATACTGATGTCGGCATCAGGCGTTGTGTTAGTGACCTCATGAGAGTCGCTGAAGTGGGCGTATGAATTGTTTATTGATTCTTCTTCAGCAAGATATATTTTGTCGTGAACCTTAATGAACCGGTCTCCGTTAGATGACTCGTGAACAACCGCTCCGTCGTCATTGTGATGAAATCTACCGCTAGAAAAAAGACTAAATCCGTTTTTCTTAGTATAAACAATTACTGGCAGAGGAAGAGAAACTGGTTGGCTATTCCAATCGAAAAAATGCCATTCATGGGAGTCGCTAATGTGGTGCATTATCAGTTCCGTGATCTCGAATTCTTTTTCATCAACGGTTTGACCGTGAATTTCGTTATGCCCTTCGTCTGCAGGTGCAAGCTGGCTTGTTTCGTGAGTTGACGATTCTAATTGATCGTCATGAGAGTGGTCTTGAGCTTTCAGCGAAGCTGGGGCAAAAAGGAACGTTAATGCCGCGATTATAATATAACGTGAAGTAGCTTCAAACATTTTAGTCTTTGGGTATGCCGTAAATTCTTGGCAAATGTAAGACAGAATGCGCCCAACAGCAAGGCCTTGTTAAATATTTTTTCAATCTGCTAAGGGGTCTTTTTCGACACCTCTTTCACTGTGTTTAACGCGTCATAAACGACCGTTAAAAACAATGGTATTGTAAGGGCAATGGCAGCTCCTTTTGACACATCAAGGGATGTTCGGTGTAGTAGCGTAGGAAGAAGTGCTGATAAAAACAGAAAGAATCGGATGGTCGAAAACGCTAAAAAAACCAAGCCCTTTTCAACTTCTTTTACCTTGGCAATTCTTCCCAAAAGCCTAGTAAACAACAAAAGAATTAGTGCCAAAGCAAAATAGATGCTTGTTATTTTATCAGTTTGGAACACCCATAACTGGAGGGTGTAAGCCCCGGTATAGACAAGTAAAAACAGGATGTTTTTCATTTAATAAAATCTTTCAGCGCTAAATAAAGACCCGCGAAGGTTCCTGCAAGGGAAAAAATAATGGTGTAAACAGGCGTGTCTCCTTCGTTATCAAAATATTGGCCAACTAAAACCCCTACAAAGATGGGGCCGGCCATTTGAAAAGCAAGACCTGAGTATTTCAAGAAAGGGCTAGGCTGTTTGGACACTTTTCTCTTCTTTGGCGCCTATTTTATGCATTACCGCTCCCATTGTGACACTCCCGTTGAGCTCAGCGCCAGGTTCTACAGAAAGTTTTTCGGAATGGACCTTGCCGTCAATCTTAGCAGACACAGAAAGCGACAGCATTTGATGGACCTTTAAAGTGCCGCTCATGCTGCCTGCGATCGCCGCGGTTTTACACTCAACATCGCCTTCAACACTTCCGTGTTCTCCTATGACCAGTTTTCCGTTGACGACCATGTTGCCCACAATTTTCCCATCAACTCGAATATCTCCGTCCGTTTGAACATCTCCTTGAATGGTTGTTCCGGCTAAAATTCTATTTGAAGCTTGGGCGAGTTCTGGGTTCTTTTTAGCTGCTGAAATCATAATTCTTTAAAGTATTGAATATATTCTTTTAGGACTTTGTCTCTATATACCTTCCCGAAGTTCGGGTTGTTAATATAAAACAGCTCCGTCATTTCCTTCGGATAGAACTGGCCAAGTGCCGTTCCTTGTTCGTTAAAGGTATTCAAATAAACCAAGGCTTTTGCTTTCGACCTTAAGCCACTAATAATAACAAGCTGGGTACTTTTATCGTAAAATATATTTTGAATGCGCAGGTTATCAAATTTAAAGTGCTCCTTATTAAAGTCTGCCAGTCCATTTCTAAGTTCATTGATTTTTGCGTTCTCCGCTGGCAAAACAAGGATAAATTTATGTGGCGCGTTAGATTGATCTTCAAAGTCCACTTTTATTACTTTTTGATCGCCCGAGCCTTTGGTTTGTTTTCCGTCGACGGTTTTTTCGTCCATCAATAAGGCTAAAATCTGGGCCGCTCTTGTTGCCTCCTTTGTACCTGAATACGATTTAATAACCTCCTTAAGTTGGTCTTGCGTTTCTTTTTCGTCTCCTTTTGCGCCAAAAACATAGGCCTGTAAAAGCGCTGCTTTAGGGTTTAAGGCACTGTTTGGATACGTTGTTTTAAAGCTTGTCAGCGCCTCTTGAGCGCGAGTGTTGGCGCCATCATTGTAGGCGGCAAAAACGTCGTCATAGGCTTTTTGCTCTTTCGCGGGGATAGAGGGGCCGTCTCTTTCACCCCTCAATAATGCGGCGAACGGACTGTTTGGAAAGTCGTTTAGCAGCCTTTCCTTTACCTCGTCACGCTGCTCTTCACGTGCTGTTTCGTTAAATAGCAGGTATTCTCCGTAGAGCACCTTGGGTGTTGTTTGTGACAACGCGCTAAACTCCTTCATGTAAGACATCCAGGTGTCTTGCGCCGCCATTAAGTCGTGTAGACCGTCTTTATAGACAAAGCCCAAAGAAGCTTTTGCTACTCCTTCTCGGGTTAAGCTTTTGTTTAGATCACCTTCGTTTTGAAGTGTTCGGGCCATGTAATAATCTACGTTGTTGTCGTCCACGGGCAATAAACCCGCCTGTGTGGCAGAGGTGTCTTCCGGATTGTCAAGTACTAGATCTCCTGTCCCAAAACCTTCAACGGGCTTATCCTTCGTTCTCCAATGGTCTTCGAGCACACGGTCTCCCCAAGCTCTTTTGAAGGCTGCTAATCCTTTTGACCTTACTTGTGGGTTATAAAAATACCATTGCCCAGAACCTGAACCAGCTGTTGGGCCAGCGTCTGCTAGTTGTGCGTTTTTAGCCGCGTTTAACGCGGCTATTTCAGCCCTTCTGGCGGTTTCAGCCTCTTGTTTTTTCTTGTTTTCAATATGTGCTTGAAATTTTTTTCGAAGCTGCCCTTCACTCATCCCAAACATGGATTGTAAACTGTCCTCCAGGGCCACGACGTCAATCAGCGCAACGAGCTCGTTCAACACCTCTGTACGTTCTTTTAAAGTGTCTAGGCCTGCGTAGTCTGCGGGAAGAAACGAAATAGCGCTATCGTAGTACGCTTGTGCATTATAAAAGTCTCTAAAGTCAAACTCTATTCCTGCCAAGCGCAAATAGCTTTTCCCTTTTTGTTTTGGATTAGATACTGAGCTCTCAATGCTGTTTCTTAAAAGAGCCTCTCCATCAGGGTAATGCTCAAGGTCCAGCTCTTTTAATGCCCAGACGTAATAAATTTGATCTCGATATGTAATGTTTTTATCGTCTTTCAGCATTTTTGTTAGCTCCTTGACGATCACTGCGATGTCCTCCATGTAAACATCAAAATTCTCAGCTCTCTTAATTTGAGCTGAAAAAGTAATGTCGTAGTCGTTTGGGTGAAGTTTTAAAACCTTATTGTAGGAAATCGCGCTTTCATATCCCATGCCGAGTTTTCCATATAACTGAGCGCTTATATAGGTAAGACGTACTTTATCCTCTTTTGTAGGTGCTGTTAAGGCGGCGGCGGCAACCCACTCTATGGCTTCTGCCCAGTTCTGTTCATGCAAGAAGTAATAGGCATACACTTTTTGAGCGGCGTGCTTTTGATCTTTTGGCAATTCTTTAGTATATACGTCGTCTATAAGGGGTTCTGCTTGAAAAGCGTTGTCCATGCGGATATGAGTTTGCGCGGCAAGTATTTTTGCCCAGAAAAGCTCTTCTTTGGCTTTTTCTATCCCTCTAAATTGATCCTCTAAATAACTAGTTGCCTCAAGGGTTTGAATAAGCTCGTTTTTATAAAACCTACTTCGCGCAATGAGTAAGTAGGCCCTAACGACGTAGTCATTCTTCTGTTTTCCGCGAAACACCATGCTGTGCTGCTTAATGACTTTAGCGCTTTTCTCTAACGCACGGTCCATTTTGGAAAAAAGTGCTGTGGATTGTTTTTCATCAGGCCAATAATAAAGTGGCAGTAGCTTCTCAAAGTCCAATTCCTCTGTCTTTTCGAAATCTAAAACCGCCTGGTCATAGGCCTCTAAACCATTGAAATAGGCGTTGAAGCGAGCGGTGGTTTCATGGTACTTTCTGTTGACCCACTTATCCTTCGTAGTGGAGCAGCTGGTAAAAAGAAGCAGCGTTAAAAAAACGACAAGAGGGTACCTTTTAAGCATAGAACTAATAACGTGCTAAAATTATTTTATTTCAGCCCGATGAAGAAATTCATAACACGATATTTACACCACGATGGGATCTGATAAACAAAAAAGTACACGAGTTCAACGCTGGCGAAATAAATTTCGCTTTGTAATACTTAATGACGACACGTTTGAAGAGCTGCTAACACTGAGGTTGAGCCCTCTTAATGTTTTTGTATTTTCTGTGGTATCTGTTTTCACCACCATTACATTGACCACCACATTAATTGCTTTTACCCCGCTAAAAGAGCTCATTCCTGGCTATGCCTCTTCAAAATTAAGGAGAGAAGCCATTGAATTGGCGCTTAAAACAGACAGCTTGGAGCTCGTTTTAGAACAAAACGAACATTATTTAGGTGGTGTGCAACGCATTTTACAAGGGGAGATTATTGACAGCGTCCTTGTCGACTTGTCCTCTCAAGACTCATCTCAAGTCGAAATAATCTTATCTAATCCGAGTGCACAAGACAGTGTTTTTAGAGAATGGGTAGAAGAAGAAAATGCTTTTACACTAAGTCAAAAGGCACCTAAACTGAGCATCCCTCAGCTGATGTCTCCATTGGACGGAATGGTCACTAGTTCTTTTGATAAGGCAGCAGGACATTATGCGGTGGACATTGCCGCAAGCAAAAACACTCCTATAAAATCGTGTTACGAAGGGACTATTGTCTTTGCCGATTGGACTAGCGAAACAGGTCATATTATTATTGTTCAGCACGAGAACAACCTTATAAGCGCATACAAGCACAATTCGGCACTTCTTAAGGAGGTGGGTGATTTTATACGAAGTGGGGAGGCAATTGCTATTATAGGAAACAGTGGTGAGAACTCTACGGGTCCGCATTTACACTTTGAACTTTGGTATGAAGGCGCTCCAATTAATCCAGAAGAGTTTTTAAAGCTTTAAAGACTGCTTTCGTAGCCCGTATCCGCTGGAAGCTCTGGTTTTTTACTCGCAAGGACAGCTAGGATATCACACCTCTCGTTTTGAGGATGGTTATTGTGCCCTTTAACCCATTGAAACACGGGTTTGTGTTTTTCCAGTAGAGGCACCATTTTGCGCCAAAGGTCTGGGTTTTTCTTGTCCTTAAACCCTTTTTTTACCCACGAAGCGAGCCACCCTTTGTTGACCGAGTCCACTACGTACTTGCTGTCGCTAACCACGACCACCTGTAGCTGGTCGCCTTTTAATTCTCTTAGACCGGTAATGGCTGCAAGAAGCTCCATTCTGTTGTTTGTTGTTCTTCGAAACCCCCCGCTGAGCTCTTTTCTATGCCCTGCGCTACTTTCTAAAACCACACCATATCCTCCCGGACCGGGGTTGCCGCTTGCTGCGCCATCTGTGTATATCGTTACCTTCACTTGTTTTGAGTCATTTGTTCCAGCCATTGCTCAACGGCAGGGGCGTAGTTATTAAGCTCTAGTGCCCTTACTTTCTGTTCTATCTGTTTAGGATCTTCTCCCGGAGTTAACTCGACGCTAAATTGAGCTATCGTTTTTCCCTCATCATACTTTTCGTTTACTTCGTGAATCGTTATACCAGTGACCGATTCTTGTTGTTGGCTCACAGCACGGTGTACAAACATTCCATACATCCCTTGGCCGCCAAACTTTGGAAGTAACGCCGGGTGGATATTAAGTATTTTACCTTCAAAGGATTTGATCCAGCTCTTGGGAATCATCTTTAAATATCCCGCCAAAAGAATGACGTCTGCCTTATCCCTCAAAAGATTCAAAACACTAACTTGTTCCCTAGGGTCTTCGAAAAGCAAAACAGGAACGTTTGTGTCTTGAAAACGATCAATTACGCCGGCATTTGGGTTGTTAGTAACTATTAATTCTACACTTGCCAGCTTACTTGACTGGAAATGTTTTACTATTTTTTCTGCATTAGTTCCTGACCCTGAGGCTAGTATAGCGATTTTTATCATGCTTTTTGATGCCTTGAAAGCACAAATTTAACTCTAAGCAAAGGCAGTAGAGAATAACTAAACTTTTATTTTCTTTGTTTCGATTATTAAAACAAACTAATCATGTCTGACATTTCAGCAAAAGTAACAGCAATCATCGTTGACAAACTAGGAGTTGACGAAAACGAAGTAAGCATTGAAGCGAGCTTCACAAACGATCTTGGTGCAGATTCACTTGACACGGTGGAATTGATCATGGAGTTCGAAAAAGAATTCGATATTCAGATTCCAGACGATCAAGCAGAGAACATCGGAACTGTAGGTCAAGCTATCTCGTACATCGAAGAAGCTAAAGCATAAGAAAAAGTCTTTCTATGAACCTTAAACGTGTAGTTGTTACAGGGCTTGGCGCACTCACCCCGGTGGGTAACTCGGCTTCAGAAACATGGAAGAACCTATTGGCTGGTGTCTCAGGCGCCGGACCTATTACTAGGTTTGATTCATCCTTGTTTAAAACACATTTTGCGTGCGAGGTTAAAGACTTTAGTCCAAACGATTTGCTAGACCGCAAGGATGCGCGTCGTATGGATCGGTTTACACAATTCGGAATGGTCGTGGCGGATGAAGCCATTGCTGATTCCGGATTGGATTTTACCCAAGAAAACGTCGACCGCGTTGGTGTTATCTGGGGGTCTGGAATTGGTGGAATAGACACCTTCTATGAGCAGGTGAAGGGATACGTAGAAAGCGGCTTTACGCCAAGGTTCAACCCCTTCCTTATACCAATGATGATTTCAGACATTACACCTGGCCGTATTTCTATGAAACACGGTCTTCGCGGACCCAACTACACCACGGTGAGTGCCTGTGCTTCTTCTACAAACGCCTTGATTGACTCTTTTAACCTTATTCGTTTAGGAAAAGCAGATGTTATCGTAACCGGTGGTTCTGAAGCGGCTATCAATCCTGTTGGGATGGGTGGGTTCAATGCGATGAACGCTCTTTCTACTAGAAACGATGATCCAAAAACAGCATCTCGTCCGTTTGACGCAGACCGTGACGGTTTTGTTATGGGAGAAGGCGGCGCTGGTATAGTTTTAGAGGAATACGAACACGCTAAAGCACGAGGTGCGAAGATTTATGCGGAGATGGCGGGCGGAGGCCTAAGCGCAGACGCACACCATTTAACCGCACCACACCCGGACGGTCTGGGCGCTAAAAACGTCATGTTATTCGCCCTTGAAGACGCCAACATGGCCCCTGAGGATATTGACTATATCAATGTGCACGGAACTTCTACTCCACTTGGAGACATTGCTGAAACCAAGGCAATTAAACATGTTTTTGGGGAACACGCTTACAAGATCAACATCTCATCAACCAAGAGTATGACCGGCCACCTATTAGGGGCAGCGGGGGCGGTTGAGGCTATGGCAGCTATCATGTCTATTTATACGGATACCATACCGCCCACAATCAATCATTTTACAGATGATGAGAATTTAGATTCTAAACTTAACTTAACTTTCCATTCGGCCCAGGGGAGAGAAGTACGAGCAGCATTGAGCAACACCTTTGGATTTGGTGGACACAACGCTTCTGTACTTTTCAAGAAAGCTGAATAATGCGGAAAGTGTCTGGCCTGTTTGACTTGATTAAACGCTCATCCTTTGAAAAAGACATCAAAGAGATTGTGGGTTTTTGGCCTAAAGACACAGCGCTTTACCGCCTCGCTTTAAGACACTCTAGCGCATATCCTTTTCGCAAAAAAAAGGGCGAACGCAATAACGAACGTCTTGAATACTTAGGCGACGCTGTCATTGATCTTGTAGTTGCAGAAGCCTTGTTTTACCGTTTCCCAACTGACGACGAAGGGCATTTAACGAAGCTTCGAAGCATGCTTGTTTCAAGAAACAACTTGAATAAAGTAGCTGATGAGCTAGGCCTCCCAAATAAGGTTGTTTCGAACCTTACAGGCAACCAGAGTGAAAGTATCTACGGTGATGCTCTAGAGGCTTTAATTGGCGCGTGCTACTTAGACCATGGGCTCAAGAAAACCCAGTTTTTCATCATGAGGGCTATTGTAGAGCCTTTTATATCAGATGATGAGCTCTTGAATAGTACACTAAACTACAAGAGTGAGGTTATTGAATATTTCCAAAGTCACAAAAGAACGTTCCGCTTTGAAGAGGTTCAACGGCTAGGAGAACAACATAACAGTACCTTTATCATGGGCTTATATGTAGACCAAGTGTTAGAGGCTAAGGGGGAGGGGTCCTCAAAGAAAAAAGGAGAGGAGCTTGCGGCAAAAGAATATTATCATAAGTACGTAGCGACTAATGGCTAAAATGAAGCACATCAATGCGCTAGAGCGTGTGAAAATGAATTTTAGCACCGTTGGTGTTAGAACCGCTCTACGTGATTTCGAGCTTGCTTATTGGTTAAACCTACAATATGGGCTTACGCTTGTATGTAGACCTGATCCGTTAGACACTTGGGAAGAAAGTGCTGTATGGGAATACAACGTTTTTGACGGAAAAGACCAAAACGGCGAGGCCGTTTGTATGATTATGAACATTAGCTCAGGAGCAAAGACCAACAAGGTTGAGGGATGGAGCTTGTTTGAGAGTATGCCGGAAAAACATCTTTTACCCTCTGTTAAGCATTGGGACTATGTTTTAATAGCGGAGAACTCGGACTTTGCGTTTGATTTAGAATCGGCGCTTAAGAAAAATTCTAAAATAACTACCGCCCAGTATTTTGAGGCACATACACAACTAACGCAACAAGAAACACATCTATTATATGAGATCAGAAACGTCTAACAACACGAAAATTGTAGCCACATTAGGACCTGCCTCATGGCACAAAGAGGTCTTGATTGAAATGATCAAAGCTGGGGTTAATGTTTTCCGCGTTAACTTTTCTCACGGAGATCACGCTACCCATAGACGCACCATTCAATTGATTAAACAAATCAACGCTGAGCACAACTGTAAAATTGCTGTTTTAGCAGATTTACAAGGACCTAAGCTGCGTATTGGAGATGTAGAGGACGGGGCTGTAGTTAACGAAGGAGACCTTCTCAGGTTTACCACAAACAAGGTAAACGGAACGGCAGATCTTGTTTATATGAACTATGCTCAATTTCCTCAAGACGTCAATACCGGAGAGCATATTTTGCTTGATGACGGGAAGCTAATGTGTGAGGTTATAGAGACCAACAAGAAAGACCTTGTGGTAACCCGTGTTATTCAAGGGGGGCCGCTTAAAAGCAAAAAGGGGGTTAACCTCCCAAACACGAAGGTTAGTTTACCGTGTTTAACTAAAAAAGACCTTGAAGACGTCGTAGTTGCGATGGAGGAAGGGGTAGAGTGGATTGGCCTAAGTTTTGTTAGGGGCGCCGCAGACGTTCACGAGTTGAGGGCTATTATCAACGAGTTTGGCAGTTTTGCTAAAATTGTTTCTAAAATAGAAAAGCCTGAGGCGGTAGATGATATCGACAATATTATACATGCCACAGACGCTATTATGGTCGCTCGTGGTGATTTAGGTGTTGAGATCCCTTACTCTGCTGTTCCAATGGTCCAAAAAATGATCGTGAAAAAGTGTCTTGAAAAAGCCAAGCCTTGTATCATCGCTACGCAAATGATGGAAAGCATGATAGAGAGCCAAAGCCCTACTCGTGCTGAAGTAAACGATGTGGCAAACTCTGTTTGTGATGGCGCTGATGCTGTTATGCTGTCTGGAGAAACCTCTGTGGGTAAATGGCCTGTTAAGGTGGTTGAGACCATGGCTAGCATCGTCTCTAATGTGGAGTCCCGGTTTGATATAAGTCCTTTATTGGATAACGAACCTTCCATTAAAAATGAGCGATACATCACTAAAACCATTTGCTATAACGCCGCTAAAATTGCAGACCAAGTAGGTGCTGCTGCAATTCTCACGTTAACCTTCAGTGGGTATACCGCATTGAAAATAGCGGGTCACCGTCCTAAAACGAAGATTGTTGTTTTTACCGCCAACCAGCACATCATGAATCAGTTGTCTTTGGTATGGGGTGTCGAAGCATTCTATTATAATGGAATGGATAGTACAGACCGTAGTTTCGGTGATATAGAGCAAATTTTAAAAGACTCTAAAACGGTTTCTAGCGGAGATCTCGTCGTGAAAATAGCCTCTATGCCAATTGGAGAAAAAGGCTTCACAAACATGCTGAAAATAGTGACGATCGACTAGTTTTCACGATTTCTTAATCAAAAAAGCCCACGCTACATGCGTGGGCTTTTTTGATTTTTTTCTTTTAATAACAGACCTGTTTTATAGTCCCGTCTTAAACTGGGTCAAGAATCTTTTGTCATTCTCTGTGAAGAGTCTGATGTCTGGTATCTGATAACGATTCATGGCTATTCTTTCTATTCCCATTCCAAAGGCGTAGCCCGTATAAATTTCAGGATCAATTCCGTTCGCTTTCAGTACGTTTGGATCCACCATTCCACACCCCATAACCTCAAGCCAGCCCGTTCCTTTAGTTATCTTATGGTCTATTTCGTTCTCTAATCCCCAGTATACGTCAACCTCCGCACTAGGCTCTGTGAACGGGAAATAAGATGGTCGCATTCTGATTTTTGCTTTGCCAAAAAACTCCTGAGCGAAATACATTAGAACTTGTTTTAAATCTGCAAAGCTGACGTCCTTATCTATGTAAAGCCCCTCTATTTGATGAAAAACACAATGGCTTCTTGAGCTAATGGCTTCGTTTCTAAACACTCTTCCGGGACTAATCGTGCGGATCGGTGGCGTCACATTCTCCATGGCGCGTACTTGCACGCTAGACGTGTGTGTTCTAAGCGCCCAGTCTGGATTGCGTTGAACGAAAAAAGTATCCTGCATATCTCTTGCGGGATGCTCCTCTGGAAAATTTAAAGCGGTAAAGTTGTGCCAATCATCTTCAACCTCTGGGCCTGTGCTCACGTTAAACCCAATGCGTTTAAAGATGTCTACAATCTCGTCTTTAATAGCGTTAATCGGGTGTATCGACCCTAGGTCATGGGGGTTGCCGGTACGTGTCAAGTCTCCGTTTTCGCCTAAAACACTTTTGCTCTCAAAAGACTGTAACGCCTCTGTATGCTTTTGTTCTGCCAATTTTTTTAGCGCATTTAATGCCGCACCAAAAGCCTTTTTCTCGGCTGGAGGAACCTCTCGGAAAGCGGTAAAAAATGCTTGTATCGAACCTTTCTTGCTGAGGTGAGTAAGCTTGAACTGATCCGCGTCCTCCTTAGTGGCTAAAGTGGTCGCTTCTATTTGATTGTGAAGATTTTGAACGTTTTCAAGCATAACTGCCTAGTCTATTACGATTGCTTTGTTGTAGATTTGACAAAATTACTGAATTCCGAGCATGAAACGTCTTATTCTTTTACTTGTAGTTGCACTGTCTTTTTCTTCTTGTGAAGAAGAGCCTACTCAATACTTTGTTAAAATCAAGGTAACCAATGAGGACGGTGTCCCTGTGCAGAATGCCGCCGTCAAGATGTTCACGCCTGTTCCCGGATCAGTAGAGTGGTATAACTTTACAAATACCGCGGGCGAAGTTGTGTTTAAGTCAGGCTTCGAGGCCTACCAAGACATTAAAGCCTGGAAAATGGTCTACGAAGGATGCAATTATGTCAGACTTGTTCGCGGAGAGACTATTGCGGTAAATGTTGTACTTTACCCCATTGGAGACCCTAACGGTTGTGTAGAATGATGAAGAAACTTATAGCCCTTTCGATAATAAGCCTACTGGTAATTACCGGTTGTAGAATTGATAATCCAACTTACGCCTTCCGCGTTAAGGTGACGAATGCTAATGGAGTACCTATCCAAAACGTGGTGGTAGAAGCGTCTGTAGACGTGCCTGGGCATCGTGACGAAGCTTATATGGTTGACACAACAGGTCTAGACGGCATGGTTGAGTTCGAATATGACTACGAAGCTGTGTTTAAAGTTTTAGGCACCAGAGGAGGCAATCCTTTCACACACATAGGATGTGGATTTATTAAGCTGGAGGAGAATCAAACCGTGGAGTCCACTATTATTCTATTGCCATACGACCCCACTGATCCTGGCTGCTAACCAAGATTATGTTTTATCGTTTAACAAAAAAGCCGCTTATTGAGCGGCTTTTTTGTTGTTTAGATATAGGAACTCTCTTTAAAGTAGTTGACTACCGCTTGTTTCATTAATATCGACTGCTCCCCGGCTTTTAAGTTGGGCAATGTTTTTAATGTTTTGAAATGCGGCCAGCCTTCTTCGTCTCTCTTTTCAAACTCATAGTAGCCATAGGGCTCTAACACCGTGCATATTGCAACATGAAGAACGTTTATTTTTACGTCTTTCTTCATCTTTACATAGCCCATCTGTAGTTCTTGTGTTCCTACAAGGAGTAAAACTCCGTCAAGGTCAAGGTCTCCGTCACCTGGAAATTGGCTGGTAAGTTTCTCAAGTAATGTTTCCCAATCTACTTTTAATTCTGCGCTTCTCACTATTTTGTGGGTATTATGCAAGGACTAGACCTCGTTATATTGATTTTTACCGCTTTTCTCCTTGTCAAAGGTATATGGAAGGGTTTTGTTAAAGAAATCGCCGGAATACTAGCTGTCGTGCTCGCTGTGGCCGTTTCCTTCAGTTTTCACAAAGATACAGCGGGATATTTAGTCTCGTTTATAGGTGAAAAATACGCTACCATTGCCGCCTACCTAGCGCTTTTCTTAGCTGTTTACTTGGTTGTTATGCTACTGGGCAACGTGCTAGACCGGGTGTTAAAATCTATTTTTCTTGGTGGTTTCAACAGGGTTTTAGGTGGTGTTTTTGGCCTCTTAAAGTCGGTGCTATGGCTGACCTTGGTCACATTTGCTTACTCCTCTATAAAAGATGGAACTGGACTAGAACATCCGGCGTGGATTATAGACTCCCTTTTTTATCCTTTTCTTCTGGACCTCACTGAAATAATAGCAACCTACCTAGTTTAATGCCGCCACACCTGGAAGCACTTTACCTTCCAGAAACTCAAGCATTGCACCACCTCCTGTACTGATGTAACTCACTTTATCCGCATAGCCAAATTTGTTTATTGCCGCTACGCTATCGCCACCACCAATCAATGAAAACGCTCCGTTTTCAGTGCTTTTCGCTATGGCCTCCGCCACAGTTTTTGTTCCGCTGGCATAGTTTTCAAATTCAAACACGCCCATAGGACCATTCCAAATAATCGTAGTGGCATTTTCTAATACTTTCTTCACTGCTTCAATACTTTGTGGACCGTTGTCTAAGCCCATATAGCCCTCGGGAATCTCGCCTATCGGACAGTTGCGTTCAGCAGGGGTGTCGCTAAAGTTTTTTGTGATTAGAGTGTCCACTGGTAACAAGAGATTGCACCCGTTCTCCTTGGCTTTGATTATAAGTTCTCTAGCTAATTCTAATTTATCATCCTCCACGAGAGAAGTGCCTATCTGGCCTCCCATCGCTTTAACAAACGTAAACCCCATGCCGCCGCCAATAACTACTGTGCCTACTTTTTCAAGCATGTTGCTTATGACTCCAATTTTAGAGCTCACCTTCGCACCTCCAATAATTGCTACCGTTGTTGCTCTGTCGCTGCCCAGAGCTTTCGAAATGCTTTTTACCTCAGCTTCCATTAAAGAGCCAAAACCCTTGTCGTCATCACCAAAGTATTCCGCTATAATAGCCGTTGAGGCATGCGCTCTATGAGCTGTGCCAAACGCGTCGTTTAAGTATATGTCTCCCAGCTCTGCTAGAGCCCCTGCGAACTCACGATCACCATCAGTCTCTTCTTTGTAAAACCTTAAGTTTTCTAGCAATACTATTTCACCTGGACCCGCCGCTTCTATTACGTCCTTTGCTGCATCTCCAATACAGTCTTCTGCGAAATAAACAGTCGCTCCTGTAAGAGATTTAAGCTCTCCAACAAGCGATCCTAGACTACATTTGGCGCTTCGTTCACCGTTTGGACGACCTAAATGGCTCATTAATACCGCCGTGCCTCCGGCTTTTAGGACAGCAGATATCGTTGGTAAAGCGGCTTTAATACGGGTGTTGTCTGTTATATTTAATTGGTCGTCTTGGGGAACATTGAAGTCAACGCGAATCAAAACGTTCTTTCCAGAAAAGTCAAAGGTTTTCATATAAATTTGAATATTAAATGGTGCGCCAATTTACCATCTATTTTAGACTCTTCATCTATGTTCCAAACATATAACAACGCGGCAATTGTTTCTCAATTAAAGCATGCTATTGAGACCAAAAAACTACACCACGCTAACTTAATTTCGTCAGGACCAGGTGAAGATGGGCTGCCTCTTGGTCTTACGGTTGCGCGCCTTTTGTTATGTGAGAACAACACCGACTGCGGAACATGTAAAGGGTGCACAAGGGTTAATAAGCTTGAGCATCCCGATCTTACCCTTACATTTCCTGTTGTTAGCGGCGGAACCTCCGGCACATCTGATGATTACATCAAAGAATTTCGCTCGGCACTTATTTCCAATCGCTTCTTAGACCCCGAGAGCTGGCAGCAACAAATTTCAACAAAGAACCAGCAGCTACAGATTCCAGTAAAAGAAATTCAAAACCTCCAGCACAAGCTTAGTTTAACTGCTGCCGAAGGCAAAAACCGGGTTCTTTTACTGTGGATGCCAGAACAAATTAAGCCTGTGGCGTCTAACAAGCTGCTTAAGCTTATAGAGGAGCCCCTTCCTAATACCTATATTATTCTAATTAGTCATCGGAAGAACAGGCTTCTTCCTACAGTCCTCTCTAGATGCGCTCCATGGCATTGTAGACCGTTAAGCAGTGATTCTTTCAACAAAGAACTCAGCTCAGAAACAAGCGCCACTGCTAAGCTGTTAGAAATGGTTTATGCACCTAACCTAGGAGCGGCAATAACCGCTAGGCAAAGTCCTGAGACAACGCAGATTGAAGGTTTCGCTAGCTGGATGCGCACTTGTTATAAAGGAAACCCTGTGGAAATAACGGAGGTTGTAAATGAGTTGAGTTCTTTACCAAAAGAAGGCCTTAAAACACTGATTTACAGAGCACAACACTTTTTAGAGCGGGGTTTTTATCACAATGTTCAGGCTACCGAGGGCAGCGCTACGGACTTAGGCGCGATCAATGTTCAGAAGCTTAGCAACTCCGTTCTGCCAAGAGGAGCGCAAACCATAACTTCCGCACTAGGCTCTTGTTTGAGAGATCTTGAAAGAAATGTTCATGTGAAAACATCAATAACACACACTAGTTACGAGCTTCACAAAGCCTTCCGGGGTTTAGTTTAATTTAAACGTGTAAATCAAGGAGCTCGTATTGTCTTTTTTTGCTTTATAGTTGCTTTTAAAGCCCTGTAAAACAGCGTTTAACCAATTTTTTGTTGATTTACTCTCGCTTGCCGACTTGTACTGCTCTGACAGAAGGCTGATGTAGTAGCTGTCCATGTTCATTGGCGTGATGCTTAGGTGTTGAAAACCTGCATCTTCCATCATTTTAACCATACTTTGCTTTGTAAAGTGGTGAACATGTATAGGAACGTCCCACGCTGCCCAATGCTTTCCGTAGTGCTTTGCGTCGTGACTTTCTGGGTTAGGCACCGCGATTAGTATGTGTCCACCGGGGTTTAGTCTCGATTTAAATTCGTTCAGCAGCGTTTTTGGATCATAAACGTGTTCCATTACATGCCACATGCTTATTGTTTGAACCCCTGGTTTCACTGTCTCAATAGAAGCGTGCACCTTGCCAAACTTCGATGCTTTTTCTCGAGCAGCGGGGTTTATTTCTACACCTTCTGGCCTAAAGTAATTTGTGCTCAATGCTTCTAAAAACTGACCCGTGCCACATCCGTAATCTAATACACGGCTTTCCCTTGGTGTTACAGATGTTACATATGATGTCTTGCGCGAAAGGTTAAGCTTCCGTAACTGCTGATACACTTTAGAAAAAAAAGTGGCCTGGTCGTTGGTGTGACTTATGTAGTTTGGGTTGTCGTAATATGGAGCAATGCTGGTTTCTATAATACGTGGACTGGTGTATAAATGTGTACAAGCCGAGCACTGGACTACATCAAAAGACTCCTTGGTCGTAGAGTAATCTACGGTTGATACCACATTGTTGTACTGATTGCCTCCACATACCGGACAAGTAATTACTTTTTCTTTCATAATAGTTTCACGTGAAACGTTATCTACCCATGTACACCAACAGCACATGAATGTCACTTTGGCTTATTCCACTGATTCTTCCTGCTTGAGCTATTGTCGCAGGTCTAATCATCTCTAGCTTGTCTCTTCCCTCATAGCTCAGGCCTTTAACTTTTAAGTAATTAAAGTTTTCAGGGATCTCTTTGTCGTTCAGTCGCTTCATTTTAGCGACATTATCACGCTCTCTTGCGATGTATCCGCCGTATTTAATGTCTATCTCTAGTTGTTCAACAACTTCATTGTTCCACCAATCTTGCGTTTGAAATGATTCTTTAAAGTCCTTTAGATATAAGCCTGGGCGAGCTACAAGCTTGTTGGTTTTTATCTTTTCCTTCGCCAGCTTCTCGTCCTTGATTTGTAAAACCTCGTTTATTGAAGCCAGCGGAAGGTTTTTATCTAGCTCTTGTTGTCCTTTTTGTATTTGCGACTGCTTAAGCTTTAATACTTTCATTCTTGCCTCACCTGCAAGTCCAATTTTATGTCCTAAAGCGGTTAACCTTATGTCTGCGTTGTCTTGTCTTAAAAGAAGCCTATACTCCGCTCTTGAGGTAAACATTCTATACGGCTCGTCTGTACCCTTTGTGATCAGATCGTCTATCAAAACACCAATATACGCATCTGCCCTTCCTAGGATAAAAGGCGCTTCTCCTTTTACCTTGAGCGTCGCGTTAACTCCTGCCATAAGTCCTTGGCAAGCCGCTTCCTCATATCCTGTAGTGCCATTTATCTGACCCGCAAAATACAAGCCGCTAACTAGTTTGGTTTCTAGGGTGTGTTTTAACTGGGTAGGTGGAAAATAGTCGTATTCAATGGCGTAGCCTGGTCTAAAGAATTTAGCGTTCTTAAAACCCTGTACTTTACGCAACGCTTCGTGTTGTATTTCTATTGGTAATGACGTCGAGAAGCCGTTAACATAAACCTCAACGGTACTCCAACCCTCTGGTTCCACAAAAATTTGATGTGATGATTTCTCCGAAAACCTATCAATCTTGTCTTCAATACTTGGACAGTATCTTGGCCCCGTTCCTTTTATAGCTCCGTTAAATAACGGAGATCTATCAAACCCTTTTTTCAGAGTATCATGCACTTCTTGCGAAGTGTGTGTAATCCAACAACTGCGTTGTTTTTTAAGCTTGTTTTCACCGGTAAAGCTAAATTGTCCTGGATGCTCATCACCAGGCTGCTCTTCCATTAAGTTATAGTCTATCGTGCGTCCATCTATTCTTGGCGGGGTACCTGTTTTCATTCTTCCTGCTTCAAATCCAAGTTGAATCAACTCCTCTGTAATCCCTGTGCTCGCTCTTTCGCCAGCCCTTCCTCCTCCAAAGTTTTGATCACCAACATGAATTAAGCCATTCATAAAGGTCCCGCTAGTTAAAATCACTGTTTTCGAACGAAACTCTAGGCCAAGGGACGTCTTTACCCCATGAATGGTACCGTCAGAAACCAGTAAACCAGAAACCATATCTTGAAACATGTTAAGCCCTGGAGTAGACTCAAGTTGTTCTCTCCAATATTGGGCAAAAAGCATTCTGTCACTCTGAACGCGTGGGCTCCACATTGCCGGGCCTTTGCTCTTGTTTAGCATTCTAAACTGAATCATGCTTTTGTCGGTGATGATGCCTGATCCTCCGCCAAGAGCATCTATTTCCCTCACAATTTGCCCCTTTGCAACCCCACCCATAGCCGGGTTGCAACTCATTTGAGCAATGCTTTGCATGTTCATGGTTATCAGTAGTACACTTGACCCCATTTTTGCTGCGCAGTAAGCAGCCTCACAACCAGCGTGGCCACCTCCTACTACTATAACGTCATATGTTTCGTCTAATACCATAGTCTATAATCGTGCGAGTACCTCGTTTTCTTTAGTTCTCATCATGGCCGCTTCCTCCGGGGATTTATCTCCAAAACCCAACAAATGAAGGATTCCATGGGCAACAACCCGCTGTGTTTCTGTTAATTCCGAACAACCGTGTTCCTCGGCATTACTTTGAACCATTTGAGTACTAATAAACAGTTCCCCACTTATCCTTGTTCCCCGTGAATAATCAAACGTGATAATGTCTGTCAAGTAATCATGATTGAGGTGTTTTATGTTTAGCTCCAACAACTGTTGGTCTGTCAACCAGTGAACCTCTATTTTACCCAGCCGTCGCTCTGTGTAAATTTCCTCAATAACTTTGAGAACTTTCTCAACAACTAGTCCTGGATTCATTACTTTTTATTCTGCTTTAGGATGGGTAAAGGTAGTGCCGATCTTGGATATTCTATTACTTTGAACAAAGGCTCTTCACCTCCGTTAAAAACATCCTTATCAGATTCGTTTGCTTCGCGCTGATTCCCTGTTTGTTGCTTGTTATACACGGCCTCCAGTGTTTCCCAAAGTCTATCGTTGAAATCTCCATTACCATCAGACAAGGTCTTTGTGTTAAACAACAATTCTTCGATCAGTTTTTTTATTTCTTCTTCCAACGCTTTCGGCGACGGTGTCCCGGTCAGTGCATTCTGAGCTTCTTCAAGTGTTTTTAGTAGCTCACTGGTGGTTTTTTTCTTTCCTGCGGAACCTGGTTTTACCCATCCTTCACCCTCGTTTTGTTTAGATGGTACGGGTGACATTCCTTTTTTCCGGCCATTAGGAAGCTTGCCTTGTTTGTCATTACCAGACTTACCGTCTTTGCCCTGTCCATTTCTACTAGGCTTACCTGACTGCCCTGGTTTGCCTTTTTTACATTTCTTATTTGCGTCAACCAACGCTTTTTTCTCACTCTCTAAAATAAAATATAGCGTTTCTGACAGTTGGTTTAGTGCTTTCACTACGTATCCAATAGTAGTCGCGTTATACCGGGCCGTTTTTAATTCGTGCCTCATCGAAAAGATTGCGTTGTCTAGTTCCTCTCTATTTAGGGTTAAAGCACTATTAAGGGCCTGGTCTGAAACCATAATCATGTCCACGGTATCTGTTATAAATTTCTCTAGCTCAATCAGTGCCCGCTGCTGTTTCGCTTTGCGCTCTTGCGGGTCTATACCCAGCTGCTCCTGCAACACGCTAACAGACCACGACCCTTTTAAGAGTCTTTTTAAACGCTCCACATTGTCTGATTGAACGGTGGCGGTTTCTTCGTTTAATATGTCCTTTAGCTTTTGAGCAGACTCCTTTGCTTTTTCTACTCTTTCTTCACCTGCCTCTGGAATTTTTAACACCTCATTAGACACCTCCTTAAGGATTTCATTCTGTGCCTCGTCTGTTATATCAGAACTTAATTTAAACAGCGCTGTGTCTAATGATTTATTAGACGTGGTGTCCACCGCTTCTAATAACTCTATGAGCTGTTCTGTCTTCCATAAGACATCTAATTGTTTTATAAGATCCTCTTTAGCTTCATTCACACCCTTCACCTCTTCTTCTTTAAGGTCTTTCACTTTTTTTAAACTCTTCTCAAGCTCGGGTGTGTTTAAATCATCAGGTGTTTTTTGTTTGTTTACGTTTGAATCCTGGAATTGTTCTGACTTACGTAATATACTCGCGCCTGTGTTTAACAACAACTCAGATGACAGCGGCTTTGGTTTCGTAATGGATGTTCTTGAGGATTGGTTATGGTTGTCCCAAACACGTAGCTCTAATTTCACGGCGTTGTTCCAATCAACCTTTAGATCTAGCTTGTTTTTGTTTACTGTGGTAATGTCTCCGTCATTTAATTGAAAGCGCTGTACAATAAAATCATCCTTCACTGTATAGCGCACATACTCCTTGTTGTTCTCTATGATGTTTATAACGGGCAACTGGTCCAGTATTAATTTGACTGGAATCTTTATGGTGTTATTTACATGATATATATAGACTGCTGTGTCCTTGGCTGTCAATATAAAAGCGTCGGTAATATTATATGTTCCACGTGAAACTTTAATTTGGAATAAATTAACGAGCACACCCTTCATTCTTAACTCAACTGTTGACTCTGGATATACTACAATAGTGTCTTGTTCATTATATTTTTCAATGTTTAAATACTCAGGTGGTGTTATTGATGCAAACCAATTGGTTAAAACAGGTATACTATCGCAAATAATATATTGCTCCTTCACCTTCCTGTTTAGGTACTTCCAAGAAAGGACCGTATCCTTATCAATTGTAAATACATTATTAGTTCCAACACTAACAAAACCTTGATTCATTATAGCCTCAGGGTTAAAGTTGTTTTTGTAATTAACATGTATTGTATCTTTTATAATAGAGTCGTTGTATGATTCCCTGAGGGTTCCAAAAATCAACTCTTTTGAACTCTCTATAACTGGAGAGTGAGGAATAAAAAAAACTATACCCACTAATGTTAATAGGAAAACAAGTCCTTTTGTAACATTAAACTTCTTTTTTAGCTTAGGAAGGTTTTTGGTGAGTGTTAATTCTGAGTTGAGTTTGACTTTTTTTGAAGACCATATTCCTATAACCCCTTCTTTTTTCAATTGACTAGCTTGATGAAGTAAACCATGATCATATCTACTTAATAAATAACCAAGTCTATGGTCGGGTAACCAAAAAGTTAAAAGGGTTAAAAGAAAGTATCTTAATGGTAATAATAGACTGATAAGTAATAACACTATTCCCGCACCTACCGCTAGTAATCTAATTACCTTTAAATCTGGTAGGTACAAATAATTATAACCTACAATTATTAAAACAATAATCGTTGATAAAAACAACCATAAAATACTGTAATACAGTGATTTACGTAAAAATAAAGCTTTTGCAAACTCTTTTATATGTTTGTTTTCTTTCATTTATTCTTTCCAGCTGTGCGGAGCTAATCCCACTTGAAACAAACCTACCTAATTATAAAATGCATGGAGAGGGTAAAATAAAAAATCCGGTGGTCCTGTTTTTTAGAGATCCGGCAGTTCTTGCTAATGACTCCATAGCTAAATATTTAACCAAGACCTATTATGTAATTAATATTGAAAAGGTTTATAAAAATACTTTACTCGTGCTTAATGAAGACCACCCAAAACTAAGGGGTGTGGAGGGATTGGAAATCCATAAGCAACTATCGAAGAAGTTTGTTATTCATAATATAGCAGCCTCTGGAATGGAGGCTGCCGTAATAATAACATGGTTTACAAGTTTACCTTTTAAAAAAGCATTGTTATATCCTTATTATCAAGGTTCCTTAATAGATCATTTAAAAAAAGCAATAGGGACGGGATCTGAATACCTTATAGCTTATAAACCTATGTTAACCTCGGTTGAGTTTTATTCTATACTTAAGACAGACCCGCTACCTTCAGGCCGATTAGGAATTTATTCTTACCGTTTTATAGAGGCACTATGGATTTTAGAACCTAGTTTATTATTAACTCCATATGAGGGTGTTGTTGAAACATATATAGTTCATTAACAGCATGCAATTTTATCTACACGACGTTTATGCCTTCCTCCTTCAAATTCTGTGTTAAAAAATGCATTGATTATTACTTTAACCTCTTCTGTTGTTAGAAATCTCGCTGGTATAGCAATTACATTAGCGTTATTATGTTGGCGTGCTAAAGAAGCTATCTCTGGTAACCAACACAGAGCGCCTCTTACTTTTTGATATTTATTTACCGTCATATTAATTCCATTACCAGAACCACATATAACAATACCTGAATCAACCTCTCCATTAGAAACAGCTTCAGCCACTTTATGACCATAATCAGGATAATCCACACTATCACTTGTAAAAGGCCCTTTATCTAAAATAATTAACCCTTCGTTTGATAATAATTCTACGATCATTTTTTTTAAATCAATCCCTGCGTGATCACATCCAATAGCTATTTTCATCCTTATCATATTTAAATGCAAGTTCGTAATACATGTTAACAACCATGGTTATAAAAGTGAATAACCTATTAACATAAAATAGAAACTTACCCTTGTTTAATTCAATGTTTTTTCCAATTCATAAAAAAAATAACATACCTATTATGAATAACTAAAACTTTTAAATAATCGGTACACATATAAAGTTCCGTTGTACACGGCTATTTGTAAATATATTATAAAGAAACATTTGTTTACAACCCTATTACTGTCTCTTATACACATCTGACGCTGCCGACGATATGCAGTGTGTAGA
>OJIV01000010.1_pt1 | contig 92263 bp, 75 predicted proteins | sample 1595861 | NCBI WGS metagenome assembly OJIV01 (sample SAMN05416883, study PRJEB24817) | seawater metagenome | isolation source: Sea water | place: Canada:Atlantic | collected 2013-11
AAATGGCTTAAAAGGGAGCATTGAGCAAGTGCTGCTTATCCAGAGTTCAGGTTAAATAACAATTGAAATGAACATTCAAAATAGTGGTATTTAAGCTGTCTTCTTTACGCTTTAGTACTTAAGTTTTCACATTTAAGTTTTCACATTTAGGTTTTCGAGTGTAAATTATTGCTTTTTTCTGCCGCCTTTAATTCAACTTGTTGTAAGCGCCACTTCTTTCGCTCGGCGTAATAATGGTCCCAAACACAAGGGTTACATGCTCCGCCGCCACAACAATCGTCGTCAGCAGGTGGGGTAGGTTTTTCGAATAATTCAGTCATTACTTTTTCGTTTGAGTACAGATTTGGAATGATTATAAATAAAAAAAGCCCTGCACGCAGAGCTTTTTGTAAAATAAAAAACTAAATTTTTATTCGTATTCAGAAAGCTTCTTCTCAAGATAGTGGATATTGGCACCACCATTGATGAAGCCTTGATCGCTTAAAATATCTTGATGTAAAGCGATGTTAGTTCTAATGCCGTCAATAACCAACTCGCTCAATGCGTTACGCATACGAGCAATAGCGACATCACGATTATCACCCCAAGTGATCAATTTACCGATCATAGAGTCGTAATGTGGCGGTACTGAATAATCAGCATAAATATGCGAGTCCCAACGAACACCTAAACCACCTGGCGAATGAAAACGCGTGATTTTACCCGGCGATGGAATAAAAGAACGCGGATCTTCTGCGTTAATTCGACATTCAATTGAGTGGCCCGATACTTTTATATCGTCTTGCGTATATGACAAAGGTTGGCCAGCTGCAACACGCAGTTGCTCTTTAATTAAGTCAACACCGGTAACCATTTCTGTAACTGGGTGCTCTACTTGAATACGCGTATTCATTTCAATGAAGTAGAACTCGCCATTCTCGTATAGAAATTCGAACGTTCCCGCACCACGGTAGTTAATTTTGATACAAGCATTACAACAACGCTCGCCAATTTTTGCACGCATTTCAGGTGTAATACCTGGTGCTGGTGCTTCTTCAACTACTTTTTGGTGACGACGTTGCATTGAACAATCACGTTCGCCTAAGTGAATTGCTCCACCTTGGCCATCAGCCATTATTTGAATTTCAACGTGACGTGGGTTTTCAAGGAATTTCTCCATGTAAACCATATCATTATTGAAAGTAGAACGAGCTTCAGATTTTGTTAACTGAATTGCTTCAATTAACTCTTCTTCGCTGCGAACTACACGCATACCACGACCACCACCACCACCAGAGGCTTTGATAATAACCGGATAACCAATGCGTCGACCATGGGCTAAATTAGCTTCATCATCTGAAGTCAAAGGACCATCAGAACCTGGTACACAAGGAACACCTGCAGCTTTCATTGCTTTAATGGCAGAAACTTTATCACCCATTAAGCGAATACTTTCTGCCTTAGGGCCAATGAATGCAAAACCAGATTTTTCAACTTGCTCAGCAAAATCTGCATTTTCTGCAAGGAAGCCATAGCCTGGGTGAATAGCTACAGCGTCAGTAACTTCGGCAGCAGTAATAATAGCAGGAATGTTTAAGTAACTATCCATTGCTGAAGGCTTACCAATACAAATGGTTTCGTCAGCTAATAGCACGTGTTTAAGGCCTTTATCAGCTGTTGAATGCACAGCAACCGTTTTAATACCAAGCTCTTTACAAGCGCGTAATATTCTTAAGGCAATTTCGCCGCGATTGGCGATAACAACTTTATCTAACATGAAAATACCCTTAATGGTTGGGCTTATTCAATGATGAATAGCGGTTGATCAAATTCAATAGCGTCTTCGTTTACTGCTAAAATTTGCTTGATAACACCTGATTTATCGGCTTCGATTTGGTTCATCATTTTCATCGCTTCTAGAATACATAAAGTATCACCAGCGTTAACATGTTGACCTACTTCTACAAACGCTGGAGCGTCAGGCGATCCTGCAGAATAAAAAGTACCAACCATTGGAGAGCGCACAACGTGGCCTGTTACTACCGGAGCCGCAGCTTCTGCAGAGGCAGTTGGTGCTGCAGCTGCAGCTGCAGCTACAGGAGCTTGAGCTACCGGAGCGGCTTGCATCATAGGCGCAGCTTGCATAACTGTGCCACCACGACTAATACGTACTGACTCTTCGCCTTCAGAGATTTCTAGCTCGTTGATGCCCGACTCTTCAACTAGTTCTATTAATTTTTTTATTTTACGAATATCCATTTGAATACCTTTTTTGATCGTCATTAAAATTATGTGTGAAAACTCAAGTGCATTAAGGCACTTATAGCTGCTATTTATTTTTTTCCAAAAAATCTGTTGCTGCTGCTAAAGCATATTCATAACCCTTAGCACCTAAACCGCTAATTACGCCTACAGCAATATCTGACAAATATGAATGTTGTCTAAAAGCCTCACGAGCATGTACATTTGATAAATGCACTTCAATAAACGGTATGTTTACTGATAATAATGCATCTCTTAGCGCCACACTTGTGTGAGTGAATGCTGCGGGGTTTATAATAATAAAATCTACTTTTTCAAAACTGGCATGTATCTCATCAAGCAACGTATGTTCAGCATTTGACTGTTTATGACTTAAGCTCACATTTTTCTCATTTGCAATGTCAGTTAAGCTTGCCATAATTTCAGCAAGAGATAACGAACCATAAATAGCAGGTTCACGCTTACCTAACATATTTAAGTTAGGACCATTCAGGACTAAAATGTTAAACTTTGTAGTCATCTTCGGCAAAAACACCTTTATTGTTGAGTAATGATAGCATCATGTCATATTTTATCTTGAGATTGTATTAAAATTGGTCTAAAACCAAAATTAAACTCATTTGACGATTATTATAGTGTTTTCGCAGAATATAGCAGCAAAATACTGGTCTAATGACTTATAAGCTAAAAAAAAGTTATAAATATTAGGTAAGTTGTAATAAATTTACTAAAATAAACGCAATAGGAAATTTAATTAATTCATTGATTTAACTCGGTACTGCTCTGGAAACTGTGAGTTAAATGTTGTCGTGTTCTCTCCTGTTGATCACAAGGAAGAAAATATTAAAACCATATTTAGTTATATTATTGTCATTACTTTGTTGTTTAGTTCCAAAGTGAGTGCAATAAATATTATTTCAAACTTAACGGCTGATACCACTTCATTGTCGGTTGCCCAGTTGCGTCGCATTTATTCAATGAGGCAAGCACATTGGCATAATGGTATTCCTATAGTCGTTTACGTTTTAGCAAGTAAAAACCCCCTTCATCAACAATTTTGTAGAGAGCAGTTACGTTTATTCCCTTACCAGCTTGATCGAATATGGCACAAGCTAACCTTTTCTGGCTATGGTGTAGCGCCTATCGAAGTGGATACACAGCAAGCGCTTATCGAAGCTGTTAAAACCACTAAAGGTGCTATTGGTTACGTGGAAAATATATCGGAGGTCAAGAATGTTAACATCATTAAAGTTGAGGATTAAAACAGCTCATTTTAATCAATCCATCTTTATTTCAGCTTGTAGTTTATGTTTTTCAGTCGGCCTTAATGCTGCTGAGGTTAACGTTGAACCTTTGCAGGTTCATGGCTTTGTGGCACAAGGAATTATTGATGTAGATCATAGTAACTTCGTTAACGAGAGTGAGAATATTTCATTAGAATTAACAGAAGTGGGTATTAACGCTTCATATCAACTCAATGACGACTTTCGCCTTGCTGGACAGGCGGTTTATTTAAATGGTGGTAATAGATATGCAGCAGGTTCAAGAATTGATTACTTACTTCTAGAATGGGATGCTGCACATAACGAAAATTGGCAAACAAGCTTTTATTTTGGACGAGTAAAGAATAATCATTGGCTCTATTCGAGCGCTCGCGATATTCCTTTCGCGCGACCTTCTATTATTATTTCTCAAGTGACTTATTTTGATGGTTTGCGTGATCTAGCTGTCGGTGGTGATGGCGCAGCAGTTAAAGTGAAATATAATAATGACGAATTAGGTGAGTTTGATCTTAACTTTAGTCGAGGGAAAAGTCCTATTTCAGGTAAGCAGGTCGACATAATTGCAGGAAAGCAAGCGCAAGGCCAACTGAAACATGATTTAGATGCGCAATTAAGCATTTATTGGCGTCCGAGTTTTTCGGCTTGGCAGTTTGGTCTGTCTGCTAATGATGCTTCGTTTAGCTACCACTCTGCACAGATGGATGCATACGTTAATAGTGATTTTACTTTACAATTTTATACCGCCAATGCTCTTTATGAAGGGGAGTTCTGGCAATTAAGTGCAGAAATTATTCAAGAAAGACTTGTAACACAAGGGTTTTATTTTCCTGGTTTTCACCGAGATCAAATAGGTCAAGGTTATTACTTACAGGCTAGGTATCAAGTAGATAACGACTTATCTGTTCAGCTTAGAACTGAAAGGTACTATAGCAATAAAGATGATAAAAATGGGAGTAAGTTAGCGCAAGTTTCTGGCGGGTTAGTTCCATCTTACTTTGCCTTTCACAATGATTTAATGCTTGGGATGTCTTACGATTTTACAAATAATTTTCGAGTAAATGCTGAATATCATTGGGTAGAAGGCACAGCGAGGTTATCGCCCATTGTCCAACCTGATCCTATCGCCAACAATAGCAAAAACTGGCAGGTTTGGGCTATTCAACTTATGTATTGGTTTTAGTGATGAAAATGAGCTTTGTAAGTGTAAGTGTTAAGCTATTCGCACTCGTTGTTAGTGCTTTATTATTACTGAGCTTATCTATTTCTGTATTATCAGTTGCTAGGTTAGATCAAGAGTTTTCTCAATATCAAAGTAATAAATTACGCCAAGGTCATGTTCAGTTTGAAACACAAAGTAAACTTGTTAGAGAGCAAATACGAAGTTGGTTAGAATCTTTCACTGATCTTATTCAGCTTAAAAATCAAAATAACTTTGACCGTGCAGCTCAAGCGCTAGAGCAGCAGTTTGATGCTCTACAAATTAACCACAACGTTGAAAATATATGGTTAATGTCAGCTGAATTACAACCTATCTATCAATCTGCTCCATATACTCAACAAGTTATGCATAGCGTCAAGAACGTTCAAGAAACTTATGCGCCAGTTCATTACTTAAGTTGTGTAGAGCAATGCCAACAGTTAGTGTCGATTCCTATATTGAATGCTAAAGGAGATATGGCAATTGTTACTATGGCCATATCTTTGGTAGATGTTGTGTATGCGATTAATCAAGCGCTTGAAAACCAAGTTGCCATCGTTGCTTTTAATAAGTCACAAGATGTAACTTTAGCGCAAGCCAATATTATAACCTCGTCGGCTACAAATCTCATGTACGCACTATTTAGATTAAATGAACCCTCTGACTTGTTAGCGACAGTAAAAGAATCAGGTTTGCAAGTTGAGTATCAACAAAATAGCTATTTAATTAATATGTTGGAATTAGCGTCTTCACCGTCGCAAGATTTCTATATGGCACAAGTTGATAATGTCAGCTCTTTTACAGATAAATATCAGACTTATCGCATGCAGTTTATATTATCTACGCTAACCATTTTTATTATTCTAGCGCTATTAGTAAATTTTGTGGCTGGGCCTTTTACTAAAAGACTATTAATACTGTCAGATATACTGCCATTACTTGCACGCAAAAAATTTGACCAATTTCGGGCTGTTCAAATAACTCAATCAAAAGTTTTTCCTGATGAAATTGATGTATTAATTAATGCCACAACCGATTTAAGCTATGAATTAGAACAGTTAAATATTGAAGTAACACAAAAAACTAAGGAATTAGAGAATATTGCTATGTATGACCTGTTAACAGGCTTACCTAATCGAAATATGCTGAATTTTCAATTACGCAAACAATTAAATAACAAAAGCAGTAATAATGTTAATGTCGGGATTTTATTTCTTGATTTAGATGACTTTAAGAAAGTGAACGATAGTCATGGTCATGGCGAAGGCGATAAGTTATTGGTTGAAGCGGCCAACAGAATAAACCTCAGTGTATCAAATATTGGTATGTCTTGTCGGTTTGGTGGTGATGAGTTTGTTGTTTTATTAAATGAAAACACCTCTAATGAAGTGGCAGAAGAGTTAGCTAAAGCAATTTTGAAAAGCTTTCAAGCACCAATAAAAGTAAACTCGGCAATGTTTTATGTAACTTGTAGTATTGGGATTGCCATGACTGAAGGGCTCGATATAAAAGCGAGTGAGCTTGTAAGCCATGCCGATATTGCTATGTACGAAGCCAAAGAATATGGTGGAGATCGTTACTTTATTTATCATGGAGATATGTTCCAACGTGTCGCTCATCGCGTGATGATGGAAGGGGAAGTTAAACAAGCACTAGCGAAAGGGCAATTTAGTTTAAGTTTGCAGCCTCAATTAGCAGCCAAAACTAACAAAGTACATGGTTTTGAAGCCTTGTTGCGCTGGAAACACCCTGAGCGTGGAATGGTATCACCTGACGATTTCATTCCATTGTTAGAAAACTCAGAGCATATGATCGATCTAGGTTATTGGGTTATTCGACGCTGTTTTGAACTTTATGATGAAATGCGAGCGGCAGGGCTTGGCGATATCATTATTGCTATCAATTTGTCTGCAGCCCAATTCGCTGATGTAAATTTACATCGCTTCCTAGAAGATTTACTCGAAGAATTTAAATTAAATGCAGAAAACTTTGAACTTGAACTGACTGAACATACCTTGGTGAAAGATATTGATAAAGCTATTGTGACCATGGATGCGCTTAGAAGCATCGGTTTTAGTTTTGCTATTGACGATTTCGGTACGGGCTATTCATCATTAACTTATTTAAAACGTATGCCTGTTGACGTGATTAAAATAGATAGAAGCTTTATCGTTGGCATGTTAGAAAACCATGCTGATTTTCAAATTATTATGTCAACAATTGCTATGGTAAAAAACTTAGGTTTAACCGTTATTGCTGAAGGCGTAGAAACACAAGCTCAGTTACGCACCTTAACAGAAAATGACTGTGATCTTATTCAAGGTTATTACTTTTCAAAACCTATACCTGAAGCAGACTTAATCGAATTTATTAATCGAGAAATTATTGATGGTAATTGGCGAGTTAATGTAAGTACAAGCTAGTAGTTAAGCTAGTTTGCCAGATTCTGCTATTTAAAATAAAAGCGCCAATTGGCGCTTTTATTTGGGGGTTTTATAAAGTATTACCTTACAAGTGAAGACTTAACGCTTAAGTTTGTTAATTAAAATGCAAAGGTTTTATTTACATGAGCAGCAAACTCTTCGGCAGCCATAAACCCTGTCACCCTACGTTGCGGTAATTCGTTAGCGTTTAAGTCAAAGAATAAAATTGATGGTAAGCCAAAAACATCAAAGGTAGACATCAACTCTATACTATCTTTTGAGCCCGTATCGGTTAAATCAACTTGTAATAACACTGAGTTAGAAAGTGCTTTTTGCACATTACTTTCAAAAAAAGTATATTCTTCAAACTCTTTACAAGCCACACACCAGTCTGCATACAGGTCAACCATTACGGTTTTCCCTTGTGCATTGGCTTTTGCAATTGCTTGATTCATTTCAGCTAAGTTTTTAACATGCTCAAATTCAATAAGGTGAGCTTGCTGTGACATAGCTATATTTGTTGTTGGATAAGCTAGTTGATAGGCTTTGTTTGCTCCAATAAAGAAGATTAAAAAGATTAAAATACTGCGCAGACCAAAGCCAAAGGTTTTTTTCGTATCTTGATTAACCGTATAAAAATAACCTGCGGTTGCTAAAATAAGTACCGTCCACAATACGTTGATAATAATTACAGGTAAAAAACGTTCAAGTAAAAATATTGGTACGGCGAGTAGTAGTAAGCCAAAGATGTTTTTAATTACAGTCATCCAATTACCTGCTTTAGGTAACAGTTTGCCGCCCGAGCTTCCTAATACAAGCAGAGGTAATCCCATACCTAAACTCAACGCATAAAGCGCTGATGCGCCCAGTAATATATCGCCTGATTGAGAAATATATAACAAAGCACCTGTTAGCGGCGCTGTCGTGCAAGGTGAGGCAACCAAGCCTGAAATAGCCCCCATAACAAGTACACCAAAATAAGATCCACCTTTTTGATTGCTGCTTAATTGGTTTAACTTATTTTGCCAACTACTTGGCAATGCTAAATTAAATAGTCCGAACATAGAAAGTGCCAAAAATATAAACAATACACTTAACACGATAAGTACAATCGGGTGCTGAAACATCGCTTGAAATTGCGCACCAGCAATGGCGACAACAATACCGAGTAAAGTATAAGTAACTGCCATGCCTTGCACATATGCAAAAGATAAAGCGAAAGCGCGTTTTGTTGAAAGCTTGTTACCTTGGCCGACAATAATGCCGGTTAAAATCGGATACATAGGGAAAACACAAGGGGTAAAAGATAACAGTAACCCCCCAATAAAAAATGCCACGAGTGTTAGCCAAACACTGTCACTTTTTAACATGTCGACTAATTGATGTTGCTCGCTGCTATCAGCTGAACTATCAACTGAATTACCTGCTAACGCATTAACCGTTTCGGCGTTTGGGCTGTTAAGTGCCGACAAAATATTTTCTGCGCTAGTGGTAGAGTTTGTAAAAGCAGTTGTTAATTCAACCTCACTTAAATCAAGCGTTTTCTTTGTTGGTGGATAACATAAGCCTTTATCAGCACAGCCCTGATAACGAATGGTAATATTTGCATCGCTTTTAGCTTCAGTAATATCAATAGTAAAGTCTAGTTGGCCGGTGAATATCTGTTGCACACCAAAAAACTCATCTTCATGATGCTCACCTTCAGGCAATATAACCGGAATAATGGTGGCGTTTTCGGTGGTAAACTTGAACTGATGACGATACAAGTAATAACCTTCAGCAATATTAAAGCTAACTTGCAGCTTGTTTTTTTGTTGATGAAAATCAAAAATAAACGCCTTATCAATTTTTAAAAATTCATCATCATTGCTGAAAAGTGAGGCAGGAGAGCTAAAAATAGATTCCTGAGCATTTGCAATGGGCGACATAGCAAAAGAAAAGCTTGTAAGGATTAACCAAAGAACAGTAACTACTTTTTTCATAACCGTTATTTTAAAACTCGTTGATCCAGTTTACATAAAGATAACCACCTTGCTGGATGTTCAAAGTGATAACGTCAAGAAAGTTGCATAACCGAACAACTTTAATTTTATTAGTTTACGCTAATATTTTTCATTGAGTAAGGTGTGAGTATAAAGGATACAAACCCAATGAAAACAGTTAAAAAGCTTACTTGCTTGAAAAAGACCCGATAACCCCCATATTAGTTTCATTAAAGATTTTTAGGAGCGCTCATGTTTCGCCTGTTATTTATATTTTTTATTATTATTCCTATTATTGAAATCACTGTTTTAATGCAGGTTGGAGCTGTGCTAGGTGTTTGGCCAACTATTGCCATTGTTATTTTAACTGCATGGGTAGGGGCGAAGTATGTTCGACAACAAGGCATAGCAACCTTAAATTCGGTTCAAACAAAAATGGCTCAAGGGCAAATGCCATCTGATGAAATTGTTACTGGCTTAGTATTATTAGTTGCCGGCGTGTTATTAGTTACACCGGGTTTTGTTACTGATTTTCTTGGTTTGAGTTTATTAATTCCCGCGGTGCGACAAACTATTGCAGGCAGTGTTAAATCACATATAAACACTAACAGTGCCCAACAGCAAAGTTTTCACTTTAATGACCAAGGTAACGTTTATGAACATGAAGACGTTGCTGACCAGAAAGATAGTCCGTTTCAAGCGCATATTCAGCCACCCCACAAAGCACAAACGTTAGATGGTGAATTTGAGCGTAAAGATTAAAAAATATAACCCGATGGGCTTGTGAAGTTTTATTTAATCCCCATCTCTGAAACAACAAAATTAAAACCCTAAATTTAATTATTAAATTGAACATCTCAGGAGATAGAAATGAGTATTCGTCCATTACACGATCGTGTGATCATCAAACGTAAAGAAATAGAGTCAAAGTCTGCCGGCGGTATCGTATTAACAGGTAGTGCGGCTGAAAAATCAACACGTGGTGAAGTAGTTGCTGTAGGCAAAGGTCGTATGCTAGAAAACGGCGATGTGCGCCCATTAGATGTAAAAGTTGGCGACCAAATAATCTTCAGTGAAGGTTACGGCATGAAAACTGAAAAAATTGACGGTGAAGAAGTACTAATTTTGTCAGAGTCTGACATTTTAGCCATCGTTGAATAATTAATAATTTTCTACTCATTTTATTGTACGGATTAAGTTCGGTACAAAACAGAATATAAGGAACCATGAAAATGGCAGCAAAAGACGTATTATTTGGTAACGACGCCCGCGCAAAAATGCTTAAAGGCGTTAACGTACTAGCAGATGCAGTAAAAGTTACATTAGGTCCAAAAGGCCGTAACGTAGTGTTAGATAAATCATTTGGCGGCCCAACAATCACTAAAGATGGTGTATCTGTTGCGAAAGAAATCGAATTGGAAGATAAATTCGAAAACATGGGCGCACAAATGGTGAAAGAAGTTGCTTCTAAAGCCAATGATGAAGCTGGTGACGGTACAACTACGGCGACTGTATTAGCGCAAGCTATTGTAAACGAAGGTTTAAAATCGATTGCTGCAGGTATGAACCCAATGGATCTTAAACGTGGTATCGACAAAGCTGTTATTGCTGCCGTTGAAGCACTTAAAGGTTTATCGCAAGAATGTGCTGACAACAAAGCCATTGAACAAGTAGGTACTATCTCTGCTAACTCTGACGAAACTGTTGGTAAAATCATTGCTACAGCAATGGAAAAAGTAGGCACTGAAGGTGTTATTACTGTTGAAGAAGGCCAAGCATTAACTGATGAGCTAGACGTTGTTGAAGGTATGCAGTTTGACCGTGGTTACTTATCACCATACTTCATTAACAACCAAGAAAGTGGTGCGGTTGAATTAGAAAACCCATTCATTTTATTAGTAGACAAAAAAGTATCAAACATTCGCGAATTGCTAACAACACTTGAAGGTGTTGCTAAAGCAGGTAAGCCACTATTAATTATTGCTGAAGATGTTGAAGGCGAAGCGCTTGCAACATTAGTAGTAAACAACATGCGCGGTATCGTGAAAGTTGCTGCAGTTAAAGCACCTGGTTTTGGTGACCGTCGTAAAGCTATGTTACAAGACATTGCTACATTAACGGCTGGTACTGTAATTTCTGAAGAAATTGGCATGGAGCTTGAAAAAGCAACATTAGAAGATTTAGGTCAAGCAAAACGTGTTGTTATCTCAAAAGACAACACAACAATTATTGACGGTATTGGTGAAGAAGCTGAAATTCAGTCTCGCGTTGCGCAAATTCGTGGTCAAATTGAAGACTCTTCTTCTGATTACGACAAAGAGAAACTTCAAGAACGTTTAGCTAAATTAGCTGGTGGCGTTGCTGTTATCAAAATTGGTGCAGCTACTGAAGTTGAAATGAAAGAGAAAAAAGCCCGTGTAGAAGATGCATTACATGCAACTCGTGCAGCGGTTGAAGAAGGTGTAGTTGCTGGTGGTGGTGTTGCTCTTGTTCGCGCAGCAGACGCTATTAAAGACTTAGAAGGTATCAACGAAGATCAAACGCATGGTATTAACGTTGCAATTCGTGCTATGTCGGCTCCTTTACGTCAAATCGCGACTAACTCAGGCGACGAAGCTTCAGTTGTATTAAACGAAGTACGTAACGGCGGTACAGGTAACTACGGATACAACGCTGGCAACAGCACTTACGGCGATATGCTAGAAATGGGTATACTTGACCCAACGAAAGTAACACGTAGCGCACTACAATTTGCAGCCTCAGTTGCTGGCTTAATGCTAACAACAGAAGCCATGATCACAGACGCACCAGTGAAAGACGCTGGCGCTGCTGGTGGTATGCCTGATATGGGCGGCATGGGTGGTATGGGTGGAATGGGCGGTATGATGTAATCATCACCCCTTAGTTTCACCGAAACACATATTGTTTCAAAAGCCCTGCAATCATTGTTTTTATAGGGCTTTTTTGTTTCCAGTGTTTCACCTTGTTTCATCATAACCCAGTGAGTTTCATATTTTTTGGGGTATAATGTGGGGTTTTTAGTACTTGCACGATCTCATTTCAAGGTGTTTAATTAGGGTTGTACCCCTAAATAAACCCCAAATGAGTTTACCTTTATGCCATTAACCGCCTTAGAAATTAAAAGTCTATCTTGCCCTGAAGATAAAAAGCAAATTAAAAAATTTGATGGTAATGGTTTGTTTTTGCTGGTTAAAAGCAATAACTCTAAGCTATGGCGTATGCGCTATAGGTTTTCAGGTAAGCATAAAGAGATAGCTTTAGGTCAGTACCCTGAGATACCCCTTGTTGAAGCAAGGAGGTTAGCAGAGGAGGCAAGGGTGTTACTGATGAAGGGCATTAACCCTTCAGACGAAAGAAGAGAACGCAAACGCAGCTATTCAGTAACAGACAGACAATTTAATGTAATCGCTTTGAAATGGTGGGAGCAACAAAAAGATGCTTGGTCTACGGATCACCAAGCACGAGTGAAGCGTTTTATCACCATTGACTGTAAATCGTTAAGTTCATTGCTGATAGAAAAGATAGACGCTGGACACATTACCGAAGTCATGCTTTCAATTGAAGCTTCGGGTAGCCCTAAAAAAGCCCCTGTTATACTTTCCGTTATTAATCGCATTTTTGGTTACGCACTTGCTCATAGACTGACGAGAAATAACCCCGCACAAGGCTTACCACTAAAAGATATCATTAAGCCACTTAAAAAAGTTCGATCTCACTCAGCAATTATTAACCCTATAGAGTTGGGTAACTTAATTCATGACATAGATATGACAATTTCAGGCACTTTCTGTACAGCTGAGGCACTAAAGCTTATTCCAAGGGTGTTTCTTAGGCCAAAAGAAATTAGAGGGCTTAAATGGGAATATGTTGATTTTGAGGAAAAGCTGATACGAATTCCCGCACAAGAAATGAAAAAAGACCGAGACCACCTTGTTCCGCTTTCTAAACAAGTCATTAAGCAGCTTGAATATATTTATGTTGAAACAAGATATTCACCTTATGTTTTTCCAAATAGCCGTGACAGCAGTATACCTATGAGTAAAAATGTAATGACAAATCGATTACGAGACTTGGGATATTCAGCCGATGTTATGTCAGCTCATGGCTTTAGAAGTACGGCCTCAACAATTTTGCATGAACAAGGGTGGTCGCATGACGCGATAGAAGTGCAATTAGCTCACCTAACAGGCTCAAATACCTCACGGGCATACAACCGAGCTATATATTTACCAGAGCGTAAAAAAATGATGCAAACGTGGAGTGATTACTTGGAAGAACTTAGTTTACAAAATAAAAAGTAATCAGCTTTTCAATGAATATAAAATATTAATGAACAGATAGTTATCAATGAGCCAAGAATTACCAACGTACAAGTTCAATCACTTACTGCGTATCCATTCTTGAATATCTGATAATCGCCAACCGACATTACTGGTGCTTAGTGCAATACGTGCCGGAAATTTTCCTGCACGCTCTAAACGCCAAAGGGTAGTTCTTGATAAACCAGTAAGTGCTTGAACTTCTTTCGAACGAACAATTTTATCTTGAGCTGAATCAAAACCTTGCGGCTTGTGAGAAACATTAACAGCAGGAGCAACTGCTTGAACTTTACCCAGTAAATAATTAAGTAATTGAAAACCAAAAAACTCGGTTTGTTTTTCAGTAACTTGAATAAACTCTATTTGATGACTCGCTTGTAATTTGGTAATTTCAGCTAACGGACACCGCAAAAATAGTGATGCTTCAGTAGGTGTAAATCGTTGATATAACGATATCCCCATACTATCGGCTAGTTCACATAAATTGGGTGTAAACGGCTTATCCATCTAATCGTTATGTTCCTGTCGTTAGCACATTAGTGTTAATGTTAGCGTTAGTGTATAGAATGTTATTGATTTCCTTTCAATTAGCATACAAAATAAATCATAGAATCACTAGAGAATAGTTTACATGGCATTTGCAGCTCATCTATCAAAATCAAACGAAAACTCGCTTGAAGCGCGGGTAAATAACTTTCGTTCTGCATATGCTGCCTATCGTGATATTCAAACCAGCCAGTCACTCCACCAGCAAGCTCAAATGCAAGATACATTAGGTACAAAAGAAGAGTTAACAGAGGCTAACTCTATTATCAAGAGTAGCCTCGATATGGCTGCCAAAGACTTTAGTAAAAGTGAACTTCAAAAAGCTCAAAAATTAGGGTTGATTTCTGATTTAGAAGTCAAAAGTATTGATGCGCTTACAATGGGTAATGACTTTACTGTTTCCCCTGCTGAACATGAGATCCAAGAGAATAAAAACCGTATAGCTGAAGCTAGAGCCTCAATGAATACTAAAAATAACGAGAAGAGCAAAGACAAAGGTAGAGATTTTTAACAACAACCTAGTTGTTTATTTCTTTTAACTTCGTTTATTCCGTTTAAATAACGCAGTAAGCTGATAGTTAAGCCAATATTGTGCCTTAACTATCACGCTTTTCAGGCCAACTATCACATTAATCAGGATTAAAATCTCATTTTTCAGGCATTAAGACACACTTTTCAGTAAACAGAATTAATTATCACAAAATTTGCATTTATGTGATTTTTCAATAGATTATAAATAGTCTATTACTTAATCACCTAAAAATGACCCACCAAGAAATAACAACTATTGATTGAAATAAATCATTAGTCAGATGAAACGACTTAACTTCAGCAAGTTACACACTTTCACCGGATGCCCACAGAATATTAGCCGTAGCGATATCAGCGATAGCGAAAGATGATCAAAATTTTATGACCTTTCGAATATACACCAAGCAGCTCATCGATTTTTACCCCGCACTAAAAAATGATAAAAATGCCATTGCCAGAATTGATCAGGCCACCGACTCATTGATGAGCGCTCATATCAAAATTAAGCAAAAAAATGGTTGGTTAAAAAGGCACTTAATACACTCTTGTCAGTTTGTGAAAAACAATGGTTATGCCTATGTAGATATCAAGCTGAACAATGACATGCAGCCTTATTTAATTGGCGTTAAAGGTTACTTTTCAGCGCCAAAACTAGAAAACATCAAACACTTTAAAAAAGACCAGCACTTTAAGCTTCATGCTTACTTGTTCTCATATCTTTATCGAGGCACTACGGGCAACGTCAGTATTGAACAAATCCGTGAAATACTCGATATCGACAAAAAACAGTACAAACTGGTCTGACACTTAAAAAGTCGTTTACTACTGCCAAGTATCGAATTTATTAATGCCGTAACCGACATCAAAGTAACGATTAAAGACGTAAAACACGGTAGGCGTATCGCAGGGTTTAAATTTAATATTAGCAAGCGAATACCTATTCAAATAACGCCAGAACAGACAGTCGATAAAGTAAAGCCAAAGATTACCCACATAGCGCTAGCAGACCAATATAAAGCTATTGGTGTAAAAGCGGTCGAATTTGAAAAACTAAGTAAGAAACATGATCAAACTTACCTTAAGCAATTACTTATTTATGCTCAATACCGCGCTGCCAAGCAAACCATACAATCAATGTTCAAGTACTTGTGCGGAGTTTTAAATAATAAACCGCAGCTAGAAGATTTATACACGCCAAATTGCCTATTAAAACAGAAACAAGCAAAACAAAAATTAGTTGAAGCTCATCAACAACAAACAAATAATCGTCAAACACAGGATAAAGCAGATGAGTTTCAAGCCCTATCGAAAAAAGTAGAACAGTACTTATCAAGCTGTTCTGAAAGCCAGCTACAAGCAATAAGACAAGCATTCAAACAAACCGCCTTTGTAATAGGCTTAACTAAAATTTGAAAATCAATTGACTTAAAAAAGCCGTATATCAAAGCCATGTATTACCGTTTTGTTTTCAAAAATAAATCATAGATTATTTACTATTAATTTCATTAACTTCTGATTGAGTTATTTTTCCTGACTCAATAAGCCATGCTTTACATTTGTCTTTACTGATACACTCTAAAGTAGGCATAAATATTTGCCCCCATGCCCCTAACAACTGCGAATCTTCAGATTGATTCAGCTGTAAAGGTTCATTCTGCGGAACTGATTTAAACAATACTATAAAATTTTTAAAGGTTTTTATGTGAGAAAATCCGATATCAGCAAGGGTATTCTCAAAGAAGTTATACTTTACTTTTCGTCTACAGTCTCTATCACTGCAGGAGCTACTTTGTTTTTTAAATTCTCTGAGTTTTGTTTCATCTTTAAGCGATTGCGTTATAAGTAGTAAATTTTCTTTGTTAATTTCAGCTGCTGCTAAATTGGCACTTGAACTACTTAACTCAGATTTTTCATTTCCACACGCAACTACAAAAAGTAAAAATGAACTTATAAGTAATGATTTTGTTATGTTTTTCATAGGTATCCTTTATCCTTTTAAAATCTAATATTACGATCTCTAACATAACTGTACAAATAATTTATACAGTGAATTACAACATAATATTTAAAAGTGTAAATACACGAAACGTTAATAATCAGTACTCCTTTACAACTAGCCACAAACTGGCATAACTAAAAATCTTTTTGCCAAATAAATATCGTCAATATAATGAGTTAGCAACAAATGATTATTTGCTAACTTATTTTTAATGAGCAAAAAAAAGAAGTTTTTAACCGCGATTCAAGTAGATGTTTTTAACAGCTGAATGGCAACGAACCCGCCTAAAGTCAAAAAATACCAATGATGATTAGACAAGGTAAAAGTGTATTACGATTTAGTACCATTGACTGAACATGAACTGGCGTCGATTGTGAAGTATATTCGCATATTGAGTAGAGATAACGATAAGGATATTTAGGTTGGTTGATGGCTTGTGATACTGTCTGTGTGGCAACGATATTATGTATAAATAAGGTTTAAAGATTGAATACTTCTACCAAGCATTAATCGCGTATTAAACAGTAAGTCATGCAACCATTAAATACCTGCCATAAGCACCACCAATTGCCACCGTATATGCACTGCTATATTACCCACTAAATTTTAAAAATGTTACAAGCAGCTCAATGGCTGAAAAGATCCCGGCATAAATTCAAACTGAAGCAGTTTTTACGTAAATTGAATAAACACCTACCCACAAACGGCCTAAAAAAACACGGTTATTTAGTCGCATCATCATGAAGTGGGAAAAGTGAGTTGATTAAGCTATTAGTCTATCGAGAACTAATCAAACCTGAACCAAAAGAGGCAGTAATATTGCTAGATCCTCATGGTGATATGGCACAAGAAATTGCGCAATTTAACGAGTTTAGCCACACAAAATACGCTAACCGATTAGTGTTTATTGATCCAAGTTTAAAGCAAGGCTATTCACCCAGTATTAACCCGTTTCAGCTTGAATTTAAAACAGAAAGTAACATTGCTTTAATGACCCAAGAGCTACTAAGTATTATCAAAGTTCTTTTACAATGACTCGGGCAATCCAGCAATGGCTCACAAAACCAATGAACGAGCACCACCAACCAAATGGACGCGATTTTAAGCCCATGTATTGCCACGCTATTACGTTGTGGCAATAGCTCATTTAGTGACTTACAGCGCTTTATGGACGACAATAACAATGCAGATTTACTGGCTTTAGGTCAGCAATCACCAAACCCACAACATAGGTTATTGTTCAGGAATAAATTTAACAGCCCATTATTTAGCGCTACTAAACACGGTATTTATACCCGTTTACAGGTAATATTAAATGATCCCACTTTTCAAAACCTGATCTCCAATACCACTACCGTTAACCTAAAGCAGCTTATTGAAGAAAAGAAAATTATTCTGTTTAAGTTATCACTTGGTAACACTTGAAGTGATAGCGTGCAAGCGTATGGCCGTTTTATTGTTGGTCTTCTCCGAATTATTGCCCTACAACGTACCAACATAGCAGTGCATAAGCGTGTACCGATATTGCTGTTTATAGATGAGTTTCAAAACTTCATTTCTAGCAATATAGAAAAGGCACTTACACAGTTAAGAAAGTATGGTTTACATTTAATACTCGCCAATCAATATGTATGACAGCAAATTTCAACGGCCTTGCAAAAAACACTGTTTGCATCGGGCGTTAAAATAGCCGGGAAAAATGAAAAGAAAAGCTTAAGTCTGTTAGCGAATGAAATGGAACTAACGGTTGATGAACTCAAACAGCTAAATACCGGGGAATTTTACCTGCAAGTAGCAAACTACCCACCAATTAAAATTAAAACGCCTAAGTACCTGCTATGAAGCAAAAACGCTATGCCGACAAGCTGTTGGCGCAATTTGGTAAAACAAATTCTCCAAGCGTATTACAGTAAACTTAAACCGCATGACTTACAGAAAGATTTAAGCCATGAAATACAGTACCAAAAACATAATCAATATTATGTGAACCAACAACAAATAAGCCCCAATACCCAACTAGAAAACTTACACAGTAAATACCAACTTGAATGAGATTAACCGAGAAACAGATCATCATTTTAGAAGCTTTGGCTCGCTTTAAATACTTAACCAGCCAGCAACTACAAATAATATTCACCAGCAAAAGTACCAGCGCTATAAATACCGCGATTAGAAGTTTAAAAGGCTTTAAATACCCACTAGTTAAAAGCCTTAGTTTTGGCGTAACACCATGACACGGTAAATTGCCACACGTTCATTTTTTAACGTCTGCGGGTATTAAAGTATTGGTAGAGCAGTTATCGATACCACTACACAAAATATACGCGCCAACGAACAGAAATAGCTTTTTTCAGCGTGATTACTTTCATCGTATATCAACCATAACTTTTAATATTTTGTTCCAGCGCTGGCTAATAAACCAAGGGCATCAACTATATTTTTTCAAAAGTTATTTCAACAGACCAAAACATGAAAACGGCCACAAAGCAGAAACGACAATAACAAACTGAGAATACAAATCAGAACCCGATGGTATCGGCTTATACTTTGTTAATACCCAACCGCATTTATTTTTGTTTGAACAACACAATGGCGTAGATGCAAAACGCGCGATAAACCAAATAATCCACCATTGTTATGGCCTAGCCAATGGCGCAGCGTCTGAACAATTTAAACTGAATAAGCCTTTAAAAATTTATTACGTTTTTGAACACGAAAGTTGTTTGAAAGCAGCACTTAACCATTTTGAAAACGATAAATGACTCATGAAGTTTAGAGGCCATTTTTACTTCAAAACCAATCAAGCATTACTAAGTAAATTTGCTGATAATTGGCACATGCCATGATCAGAAAGCACTGCAAACTTTTGCTTACAGCAATAAGTAAATTTCGTTGTTCTTAACCTTAAAAATTAAGAATAACGTCATGTTTACTTATTGAAAAAAAGGAGCAATTTATGTCGCACTTAGCCACACCTGAATTTAAACAACTATTCGAAAACTACCCATTCTATTCACAGGAAGGAAACAAAGACCCTGTGGTTGTCGTAAAGCTATTTGATGCCTACGGCTCTGCCACTTGGTATTTAACTGAATACAGTGAAGTTGAAAACAATGCATTCGGCTATGTTACTGGCCTAACTCATGATGAATGGGGTTACGTGTCATTAACAGAGCTACAAAGCATAACGCTTGCGCCACAAGTGCCAAGAATAGAACGAGATATGTATTTTGAATCAGTTAAGTTTAGTGAGCTGAAGTTAAAAAAGGCAGGATAAGACAAAGACCAAGGAAACTTGGTCTTTTTGACTAATGCTATTCAGAGTTATCGTTGATATTAGCGGTATAAGCTTGCTTAGGGTGATTTCGAGTAGTTGGATATGCCAAGCGTAACTTTTCACCCGCTACGAGTGGGTTAAGATAGTTTTTCCGCAAGGTGTCAGACTTCATCTCCAATAATATAGAAAGATTAGTTAAACCTATAAACCTATCATTACAAAGCTGAACTATGATCTTATTGATTGCTTCTTTTCCTGCTTTTCGGCTATTGCCTTTGACGGGAGCAGCTATTTCCTCTAACTCTTTCCATTCTGATTCAGCTAATTCAATATCCGGACTTATCTGTGGCTCTAAGTCCGGACTTAACTCCGGATCTAGCTCCGGACTTTCTAATAAGTCATTGTCATTATCGGGCTTTGCTACAAATACGTTCTCAGCTAAAAACTGCCCTGACTCATTATCCGGAGTAGGGATAACTACATTAGGTTTGTGATATACCTTTCCTTTATGCTCGCCACTAGAAGAAATTAATCCAACCCTTTCTAGTTTAACTAAAGCTAACGTAACCTCTCTTGCATAGGCAGTCGTTTGAGAACAAAGTTGTTGGTGAGTTAAATAAAAGTCTGAATAAATAGTAATGGTTAATGTACGTTCTAGCTCAGATAAATTAGAAAACTTATCTCCAAACCTTTTGCTTAGTTCACTAACAACTTCTTGCGGATACAAGTCGATCATCCTCAACTCTAGCAAGGTTTGCTCATACGGTTCAGACACTTCACGAAGCAAAGGCATTTTCCAATGTTGGCTTTTCCAGCCGTCTAAAATATTGGGCAAACCAGAGCCTGCTTGCTCTCCAAAATTTACGTACCTAAACATTTGTGCTAGTAAGCGATTACGACAATCGGGCTCTCCACCTTGCAATGCTATTTCAATGGGTACACGCATTAGCCCAGGGTTACGAAAACCAAACATATCAGGACGTTTAACAACTAATACTGATGATCGCCCTGTATAATCAGCATGCACAATAGTATTAGCTAAGGCTTCTCGCAGTGCGATATGCACAGGCGTATCTTCTTGACGCACGCCATCTTCAACCTTAAAAGGTATTTTAATATCTTCAATTAATTTTCTATAAATTTTACGAGAAAAGTCATACAAATTACCAGACCATGAGCCATCTAGTGTTAAGCGATCTACCCATCTACGCTCCGTTTTTGCTTCAGGGCGCTCTTGGTAATCAAGCATGTAATAGGGGAATTTTTCTTGAATTACAGGATGTGTACCAAACATAAGTAAGCCAGCAGCAGTTAAGCCAGCTTGCCCTGTTTCTCGATTTACTCGCCATCCACCGATCATTTTTAAAAATGACTGATTATCTAATTCATTCCATGCATGGGTAGGGTTTAGGTTTGCGTAATTTTGGCGATAAGCGCGTAATGATTCGTGATCAATATCTTCCATACCAAAGTAGGGTAAAATTTCATTGTCGCGCGACTCTTCTATTTGCTCTGCCATCATACGTTTAACTTGTTCTGCTGACAGTTTTTGATCTGCTTCGTGTGCTCTACTATAAGAGCTTTCAAGCGGATTACCGTGTAAAAATACAGGCCGTTCTTCTCGCTTAGCTCTCCTCACATAAATGATTAAGAGGTTTTTACCATCAATAACAATTTCATGAACTGAGTCATTGGTAAGTAAATTTGAACTCACTTTATTTGAATTTACTGTGTTAAAAAGATCAGACTTTACGCGACCAATATCTTCAATACCAACAAGACTAAAACGACCTTTAGTTTCTTTAAGACCTAAAATAATTGTGCCGCCATCGGTATTAGCAAAGGCACTATAACTTTCCCACATGTCTTTAGGGATCGCGCCCTTGCCATCTTTACCGCTAGCTTGTTTACACTCTAGTTCTGATGATTCTCTTAAAAGAGAGATATCTTCGAGTGTTTTTATTTCAAATCGTGCCATTTATCACCAAAATGAGGAGGAAGTTTAATTATCAATATTCAGATAGTTACTACCACTATTTAACCATTATTTACTTATCAAAACTAATAGAATATTTGCAACCGTTAAGGCATTAGCTCAAAATATAATTTGGCTACCAAAATTTACTAAACGGATGTAATAATTTGCCTTCTAAAAACCTTAAAGAAATACTATTGACCATTAAATCAGCCAACTTATGGGCAATGGCGATATGTATTGTTTTTTTGTTTTTAATTGCGCCTATCTTATTTTCGTTATTAGACACCAAATCATCAACTTACCTCTTTATTAATCGTTCTGTAGGTCTTTCTGTCTCTTATAACTTCTTCGCAATAATGATTGTTAGTTTACTCGCGCCTAAACATTATTGGTTGCATGAATTAACGTATGGTAAAGCTTGGATATTCGGCTTTATCGGTAGTTTACTGTTTACTATTTTATATATTAATTATGCTAACGCCTTAATGATTAAAGTAAGTCTCATTATTTGGGCATGCTTAGTCAGTACTATTAGTTTTATTCTACTAATAAAGACAAAACTCAAGAGTAAAAAAGAGCAGTATTTAGAGCATGAATACAACCAGTTTGACCAATCAACCATATTTGACCCTGCCAAATCAAACGCGTCACATATTATTGAAGTTAAACACATAGAAGGTGGTGAAGCCTTCGGAGAATATTTACTTAATCAAAATATCAAACTGGAGATTATAAGCGTTGCTCTGCACAGTGGCCAGCTACTAAAGCTGACTCAATACGAACATACCGCTTACGCCAGAACAACCAATTTAAGTGTAGATCGCCATCAACGCTTTTGGGCGGATGGTGAAAAACAACACCTGCCCGACCAACAAATATGGAACATTGAAATAGCATTTATTGGTAATACCCGTGGTATGTACACCAACGTGCTAAATGCGGTAATGGAAATGAACCAACATTACCAAGCAAAACTTATTCACGATATTAAAATTCGCCCTTATCAAGCGCTGAATGACCTTTTTGAACATAACCACAGCTTCCACTTGCCGGGAAATAAAAAGCTCATATCTATTGCTTATCATGGCAATGTACTTGAGATAGAAACCAAACATGAATTTGAAGATACCAAAGTTGAGTACACCAGAACTACCACAGTTTGGTTAAGTGACGGGGGGGGAATTTGCAGTGAATCAAAAGGCATTAATGAAGACTATACTGTCGACACTGAAGATGTGCCGCTTACTTATGTTGATTTGCCTTTTGAACAAAGCCGCTTGAAATACATCGAAGTTCAACAAAATGAGCTGGATGACACTCATCCCACTACACTTATTCTGACGATTGAAGACACGAGCAATAGTCAACTAGCAGAATTACAGCTACAGCAGCTATCAATTGACTTGAGCGTAAACCCGGTATCAATAAAACCAACATCGAGTAAAACTAATAAAGTACTATCAATTGCTCAATACAGAAAGCAACAGTGCTTTTACCAGTATTAAGGCTTTTGTTGCTACTTTCTACTACACATACCTATTAGAAACGTATGTCCTATCAATCAAATAAATCAATTTTACAAAGCTCTTTTAAGGGCTTTTTCTTGTTAATAAATAGTGGTTGAAAAAGCCGCTTAAAACTTCGGCAATTAAAATTAATTTTGAAAATATTCTCAGGTGCTTATAGTGTAGTCACAATTTTTTCAAAATAAATTTGAGTTCCCTCAGAGCATTGTGATTGATTTATAGGATTAATCGTCCTGTTTTATTTATTAAGTTTTTTATTATGAAAACTGTATTACAACAATATGCAGCTAACTTTGAAGCTGATGTTTTAGCTTTTAGAGATTTATCAAGCAGTGAGTTTGTGAAACAAATAATTGATGAGCATTGAACACTTACTATTGATGAGGAGTTTGATGCAATTACCGATTATTTTAGCTGTTTAGAAATTCAGTATTATAGCAATGAGCATTACAGTTATTTTGAAATTTTATTAAGCTGCGGTTGACCAAATGTATACTTGAACGTAAATACCAGATGGGAAAGCGTTGAATATATGATTGGTTGGTGAGGTGAAACTTATACCAAAGATTTAAGTTATTTGTTTTATTCGATTGAAGAAATTTATAACTTAAGTGCTTACTGCTAGTAAACATTTTACGCTCAGTTTTTACTGGGCGTTTTTGGTTTAATCAAAAACAGATAGTAGTTATACTAAGTAAATAATAATAACTTATGATATTAAAAGGGATTTTATGAAAGTCTATTTGTTTTTGGTCTTTAGCCTGCTAGCTATATCATTTCCAACTCTAGCTGCTGATTTGGATGATTTTTATACTTGGACTTCTAAAAGTCTTTGTAAAACTGGCAATCATGATTGCGATACTCCTTCAGTCAGAGCTTATGTGCAGTTATTGTCTGGTGAAACAGGATCGTACTTTCAATATGTGCGTACAGATCAATATGAAAATAAAACATGTAATGTAAAGGTTATAAACACCAAAAATGAATCAAACAATCATTGGAAAGGAGAAAGGGCATATATACAATGTGTATTTATATCAGGGAAAGGTAGGTATGCAGAGGAATTTCCATATAAAGTATTCCCAAAATGGTTGATCAAAAATTACGATAGTGAATTAGATGATATTTATAACCAAGCAATCAAAAAAAGAGATATAAAAATATTAAACCGCTTAGTTAGCGAATTCTCCCATCACAAAGTTTCCACTCTGGCTAAAAACTCCATAATGAATTTAAATTCTGAAGAGAAGCAGCAACGCCAAAAAGTTATTAACGAATATAGAAATGCGAAAACAATTCAACAAAAAGCAGAAGTTTTAGCCAAAACAAATAATAGAGAAAAAGTATCAAATGGAGCACTAAAATATAGTGATGTAGTTGATGACAATATGGCTAGTAAATTCGTTTCTGATATTTTTAAGTCTGTAAAAAAAGAAAACAATATTGCTGGCTACAGTTGGTTCATCAAAAATAACCCATCCTCAAAACAAGCTAAACAAGCATTAGCCAGTATGCATAAATTAGCTTTTGAATTAGCTGAAGATATCGACACCATTAACGCATACAATGATTTTGTTATCGCTTACCCCACGGCTAAGCAAGTAAGGGAAGCAAATGATAAAGCGTATGAGCTAGAAAAAAGTGAATATGTTGGCATGCTTAATTACTTTAGCGAAGAAAAGGATGCTCGCCGCCTATTAGTACAATCAAAAATGTTAGAGCAATCTGCTGAAGACTTATCAAGCGATGAAAAAGTTGGTTACATGATGGTGGTTAACCGCATGAATGATCTGCTAAAGCAAGAATTCAATAGCACTGATGCCGCACTACGCCACTTAGAAAGTAACGAATTCAAAAGTTTTGTTAAAACCTTTAAACGCTCAATGAAAGATTTAAAACACCAAGTCAGCCGCATTGCTGACAACACGGCTGACCTTTCATCTATTATGAAACAGCAAAGCTCCATGATGAATAATCACTTTGAAAATGCAGCACAAGATCGTGAAATGGCTTCAGAGCTAACTAAGCAACACAGACATTGGGAGCGTTTTATTGGCGAGGTTGGCCTTTAAAATAGTATAACTAATTTCGGTTTGTTTTATTTTTCAAACGCTCAGTTTTCACTGGGCGTTTTTTATAACTATTTTTCACTATTTACTTTGCATCGAGCAAGCCCCTATAATCGTTAGCAATCTAAAAAATAGGCACATGGAAAATAACGGATTATGAATACAGTTAGGGCTACAAAATTCACACAAATATTACTGTTAACTATAGTGTTGTCATATACAGGTATGGTTACCGCAGAATCAACTAAAAGACCAGTATCTCCTGAAGTTAGTACCGATTTTGACCATGAATTGGTAAAGCAAAAATTCGTGTCATATTTTAAAAGTGAGGAAGTAGGTGATAAATTTGGAAAAAAACTGGATTTACTCACCGCACAAAACCAAAGTTATTGTTTGTCTTTATTTAGTGCCGCAGCAAGTGAATTAGGAAGTAACGCAAGTAGGCGAGATAAGCATTTTATCGCATTAAGGATTTATGAAGCCTTTGAAAGGATAGACAGAAAAGAAGGAGGCGCACTTGGCACTGTTGAAATGTTTCATGATAAATTTCCACATTTTAAAAACCATACAGTCGGTATAAAGCTTTATCAACTCGCTAAAGCCGCTGATTATATAGATGCTCCAACAAGTACTTGGAAAGAACAGCGGGTAATTGAAATAGCTAATATAAAGAAAGAAAATCAATTGTTACTAGAAAAACAAAGAGATGCAAAAGAGAAACAAAGAGATTATGATAAATTAATTGCAACAGTAGATGAAAAGCAAAAAATTTATGATAAGTTAAATGGCTACATAAGCAAAGATAAAGACAATAAGAATAATGATTAGGTCGAGCCTGTAACCGACTCTCTGAGAGCTCGCCGAGTGTTTTTTTATTCTTACCATTTATCTACGTTTCACCCGAATTAGTTCTAGCAAGCTAGAACATCACTTCGTGATGCTTATTAACCACGTTTTACTATTTCCAATGTTCGATATTTATACTATGCTGAAGTGTAGTAGCAAGATTGCAAGTTGGTTACCGACTGTACCAATTGCCCTCTTGCTAGGGCTAGCCCTAGAACCCATAAGGGGAAGCCCCTTAACCCCGAAGCTTTAGGTTAAACAACCTAAATCATTTTGAGGAATGATATTGGTGGTAAGTGAAAAGCGAAAGCGATATTTAGATGAATATATTGATAAGCGAAAGCGAATCAATATTAGTTTATCCGCTGATGAATTTTCAAAAATCAGCTACCTTGCCGACCTTAACAATACCAAACCCACTTCATTTATTACCCAACTTGTTCAGCACCATTTAAACAAATCTCCGTTTATTTCACCTCAACTACAAGATGAAATAAAAGAAATGAAGTTTCTGCTACGTAATGTTGCTAATAACATTAATCAAATTGCTCACCGCTCAAATACTTTAAAAGTAATGGTTGATGAACGTGATTTACTCATGGAGCTTAAAAAGCTTGAAGAGGGTATTGCTACCTTTATTGAAAAGGAAGCAGAGAAATGATCATAAAGTCGATGAGTCGAAAACACCGCAGTTTTTCTCAGTTATACCATTACATGAAAAATGGCTCATCACGCAATACTGAATATGATTACTTTTCACATAATGTTTATGCCCGTAAAGACCAAGACATAATCAATGAGTTTGCAGCTAACTCACGTAAAGTAAAAGCGCGTAAAAATGGTAATTACCTTTTCCATGAGGTGATTGCCATCACAAAATCAAAACAGCTAACGCTTGAGCAAGAAAAAGAAAGGTTATTTGATATTGTGCGCCGCTATGTTGATAGGCGCTGTAAAAACAATTTAGTTGTAGGCTACATGCATGATGAAAAAGATATTAACGTACATTTTCACTTGATGATCAGTAGCAATGAACTCGATGCCTTTAAAAACCAGCGTTTAACTAAGCATGATTTTGATAAAACTAAAAAAGAATTAGAACGTTACGTTATTGAAAAGCATCCTGAGCTTGAGCAAGACATCATCATGAACGCCAAGAAAGAGCAGAAAAAATCGCGTGAATCGAATAAAGGGGCAGAAGTTAAGCGCAAAGGTGGCCGACTAGAAAAGAAAGAGTACATGGTAAAAACACTCAACAATATTTTTGCTAATAGCCGATCAATGGATGATTATTTTAAGCACTTGGAACAACAAAATTTTGAAATGTATAACCGAGGCAGCGCCATTGGTTTTATAAATAAAACCGATGGCAAAAAGTATCGGTTAAAAACATTAGCGCTTGAAGAGCAATTTAAGCAAGTTGATTCGTTACTTCAACCGCATAAAAAAGCTAAGCAAGAGTCGAAAAGCAAGCAACAACACAAAGAAGATAAAAAATATTCTCAAGAGCCAAACACCGAGCAACAAACCAAAGCTGATGAATCAGAAAAGCAGCCAAAAAATGCTGTTCAAGAAACTCGCAGTGATGCGGATTCAGTAAAAGAAAAAGCAGTTGAGCAAAATAAAACGGATATAAAGAAAGCTAGGGATGCTCAACAAAAGTCGGCTAATGCCAAGAGTAAGAATAAAGGTAAAGGCTTAGAGCGTTAATTACTTCAAAACTGAAAAATAAGTAGGTGGAAAATGGATATATTAGGATTTTTTGATGGTTTATTTAGTGCCTTTTCTGCCGCGCGTTCGGGAAAAAATATCGACGACGAACGGAATAAAAAATCATCATTGACTGAGCAAGGCAATAAACAAGAAAATACGTTTGCTGTTCAATCACATAAAGCAAAAATTAAAAAGGCTAGGGAAAAACAGTCTAAAAGCACACAACACGAGAAGGATATGCGCTAGTGTCAAAAATTATCAAAGATACTTTTTCAGGCTTATTTAAGATTGGCTCGCTCGTCGCTAAAAATAAGTTATTAGTAAAAGAAACAGGCGCAAGGTTTGCTACAGCTAAAGAGCTAGCTTCTATTTTTTCCGGCCGAAATAAAGGCTTATTGATTGATGGGCAAAACAACCGTATTTCTCAAACAGATTCATATGAACATGTTGCGGTAATCGCTAAACCGGGTAGTGGTAAAACAACAGCGTTTATTATTCCTAACATTTTTGAACTATCAAATTCTGATTGTTCAATGATTGTGAACGATCCAAGTTCAGAAGTTTACCAACTTACTAGCGGCCATTTAAAAGCCCAAGGTTATAGGGTTTTAAAATTAAGTCCTGATGATTTAGCGTCATCTTCTCGATTTAATCCCTTTGCGGGTTTAGATGCTCGTCATACCATAGAAATAGAGCAAGTATGCGCTGCAATCATTATGTCAAAGTACAGTACTGATAAAGAACAGCTTTGGAATGATGGTGCTATTTCTATTATGGAAATATTGGCTAAATGCTTGGCTTACTGTCAACCGCATAAGCTTAACCTTGTTGAGTTAAATTCATTAGTGCAGCGTTTTGGTAGTGATGGCTCTGGTTTAGATGATTGGGTAGCTGAAAATGCAATTAATCCGTATTACCCAAATGATAAAAGCTTGGTTGAGTCATGGATTGGCTTAACAACCAGTAATGAAAAAATGCTAAGTAGCTATGTCACTATTTGTAAAACAGCATTAAAACAATTGAACAACCCGCAAGTTCGAGAATTATTAAATTCAGACACGCTAGAGCTGGAAAATATTCGCCAACAAAAAACTATTATCTACCTTAACTTTCCTGAATCTCAGCAAGCTTATTATCAGTTCATTATTGACGTATTTTACGCTCGCCTTTTTACTGAGGTAATGAAAGCTAAACCAACAAAACACGAATTAGACATATTCGCCTTTTTAGATGAGTTTGGTAATTCTTACATTCATAATTTTAATACCATTATCACCAATGTTCGAAAGTACCGAGTGTCGTTATCTTTGGTGTTTCAAGGTATATCTCAACTAGAAGATAAATATGGTGAACAACGCGCCAAATCAATAAAAGCAGGTATTGGTAGCTCATTGATATTTAAAGGCGGTGATTTAGATACCAACCAAGAGTTTGCACAAGTGATTGGTAAACGAGTGATCACACAACGAGAAAATTTTACGAGTGTTGTTCAACAGTACAATGAGCTAGATTTGCTGTCTTCAGGGCAGCTTAGAACCCTAGCGGATAACCAAGCTGTTTATGTTTCAAAACATCACCAGCCAACCATTGTTGAAACAGTTAACTTTTTTAACCATTCCCGTTATGCTCGTTTAGCTAAAAAAGAACCCGCTCAATGTAGTGAGCAATCGATTCAAATTGAATTTGACACCAAATTAAGGATATAGCAGTGAATACGGATACTATGGTGTTTTTAGGGATATTTTGGTTTGCTGGTTTATTTATTGGTTGGTTTTTCCGAAACGGTATTTCTATTTGGGGCATTTTAGTGCTTTGTTTTTTAGCACCTGTTTTTACTATTGTATCAACCATTAATTGGTGGCCGTTAACCCTGTCATTCATCGTCGGGCTTTTAATTCATACATGGAAACCGTTATATAGGAAATTACAAGAATTATGACAGAGTTAATATTTGGTGCCGCTGGCTTTATTTTTATAGGTTATTTAATCGGTAAATTGTTTAAAGGGCTCAATCCATTTCTAGTTATTTTAGGTGGAGTCATGATCCTTGCTATCGCACCTGTATTTTTACAAATGGAACAACGAGATTTTGCCACAGCCTTTTTTGTGATTGGATTTATTTTAAATTTTAATAGACCAGTGACAAAGATTAGGTATTGGATAAGTGATTTATTTGGCACATTAAGTTTTAGACGTGCAAGAGCCGGATATGTCGCTGATATTGAACAGCAAAAGGAACAGGCAGAAGCTGAACTCTACCGCCAAAAGCAAGAAGTTGAAGACGAATTAAGGCGACAAAAGCAACAAGCTGAACAAGACATTGAACGCCAACGCAGAGAAGCGGAAGATGCAATTCGTAGAGAAGCAGAAAACCTAAAACGTGAGCAAGAAAGAGCGCGTTCAAATCGTAATAATAGTCAAAACGATTCTAGACAGGAAAGTAGCCAAGATAGACAAAATCAAAGCCAATCTAACAGCTCTGATTCAGGCCACTTAAACCCTAAATATTTCTCCGATGCTTGTGAAATATTAGGCAAAGGGCAAGGCTGCACCAAAAAAGAGTATAAAGTTGCCTATATGCAACTAATTAAACTTTATCACCCAGACAAAATTTCAGGGTTATCTGGCTCTAGAAAAAGCCAAGCAGAAAATGAAGCAAAATTAATAAATGCTGCTTGGGATACGATAAAGAAAAAATTGAAGTGATAACAAATTGTAATTGATTTGGGAAGCTTGTAGCTTATAGGTTATTTAAGTAACTCGTTGATATAAGCTTTATACGTATTATTAATTATTGATAAAAGTTCTACTTTTAGGGAAATTTAATTTGCACCATATAAGGACATTTAGGTTATTTGTATCTTCAACATTCGCAGACTTTAAAGTTGAACGACAAATTCTACAAGAAAGAGTTTTTCCAAAAATTGACGAACATTGTAAGAATAAAGGTTTTCAATTTCATCCAATAGATTTGCGCTGGGGAATTAACGCTGAAGCTCAAGCAAATCAAAAGACACTTGAATTATGTTTAAATGAAGTAAGAAGTTGCAGGCAATACCCATGCCCTAATTTCATTATTTTAAATGGTAACAGGTATGGCTGGGTTCCACTCCCAGATATGATTGATAAAGTTGAATTTGATAAAATAATAAGTTTTATTGCTAAATCTCACGATAAGAAACAAATAGAAGCGCTTCAATATTTAGAATATTGGTATGTTGAAGACAAAAATTATCTCTCTAACAAGCTAGGTACTCATTCTTACATTCTTAGAAATCGTGACAACACAGCATATAATGATATTTTAACAGGCCAGCTTTTTAGCAAAGATTTTTTATCACTGAATGATGAAAACCATGAAAACAATATTCATTGGGCCTTGCACGAATCTATTCTTCGTAATGCTTTGCAATATGCTATTGAACATTTGTTTACACTAGGAGAAGTAACTGAAAGCCAACGTAGTAAGTACTTCATGTCAGCAACAGAGTCAGAAGTATTAGAAGGCGTATTTCAATATGCTGAACTAACCACAAATCAGCAATATTCAATAGACTCAACTGAAGATGGTAATTCATCTAATGTAGACAGCAGGAACGTCTACGCCTTCAATAGAAATATCGATAATATTGAAGAAAAAAGTTATAAAGAGCCTCAATCTGAATTTAACTCAAGTTCATTTGTAGATGAAAATATTGACGATTCATCCTCATTTAACCAACGACTCAAGCAAGCCATTCCAGCAGTTAACTGGCTAAGTATTACTATTGATTTTGCGGAAATTAAAAATGGTGATTTTTCAAATAAAAACTATTTGTTTGAGTTTGAACACTTTATGCTTAAAAAGCTGACTGATGCAGTTAATCAACATATTATTGATGTTAAAAATATCGAACCATTGAGTCAAGAAAGGTATCGACAGGCTGAATTTAAAAGTACATTCACGGATTCATTTGTAGGCCGAATAGCTGAATTAGCTGAAATTTTTACTTATATTGATGGAAGCTCGGAACAACCGTTTGTCATAAATGGTACTGCTGGGCAAGGAAAAACAGCATTAATTGCAAAAGCAGCATCTGAAGCTGAAAAGTGCTCATCCTATATTACTTGCAATAAATTTATTGGGGCTAGCTCCACTTCTTCTCATACAAGAATGATGCTCGAATCCTTAATACAAGAACTTGCTTTAAATAACTGCTTGCAAGTACCCGAAGAATACGAAGCTGAAAATGATAATTTTTATAGCCAAATTCAAACGCTACTGAAAAAAATCAGTATTCCAACCGTCATATTTATTGATGGTTTAGATAAGCTCCACAATGAAAATTTTCTTCAGTGGTTACCTATTCAACTTCCGACAACATTAAAGGTAGTAATATCTTTATTATCTACAAATCGCATCACACATTATTCAGCATTGTTATTGAGTAAAATAGACGATAGTAATCACATTAATTTAACTGCTTTTGATGTAGAAGAGGCTTTGAGCTGTTTAAAAATTTGGCTTAAATCGATACAAAGAACATTAAGTAAAGAACAATTTGAATATGTTATTAAGGTCTTTGCCAAAAGCGATGGTTCACCACTTTATTTACGGTTTGTCTTTGAAGAAGTTAAGCACTGGCAAAGTAATCATTGGCAATTAAATTTGCCAAATAACTTATTTTCTGCGATTGATAGTTTTCGTGAAAATTTAACGTCAAAACATTACCATAATCAAAATGTCGTTAAATATATTTTTGGTTTAATTATATCTTCTAAATCAGGTTTAACTGAAAAAGAAATCATCGATTTATTAAGTGATAATTCTTTCCTTTTAGATGAAATAGAAGGATTTAATAGCCTTGAAGTTATTATAGATGGAGTTAGCGCGAAACGGTTTCCTATTGCAGTATGGTTGAGGATACTCGAACAGATAAGACCTTTTTTATACGAGTATGAATCCAACGGACATTTATTATTAACATTATCCAATGAAGCAATTAAAGAAACATTAAAACAAAAAGTGTATGACGATAATAAACTGGCCCTTCACTCTGCATTAATAAAATATTTTACCGGTAACCAAACTGAACGAAGTTATGTAGAGCTGCCATGGAACTTATTTAAAATTGATAACAATGAAAGGCTCGCTGATTTTCTATCAGATATTGATAATTACTTAGCCTTTATTAAAAACAATCAACAAGAAGATATCATTGTATACCTTAATTATTTAGCAAAGGGTGATGTCTTTTTTATAAAAATTGTCGAAAAATATAAACAATTAAATGAGGCAGTCCCTGACGTTTACAACTTAATTACGGCTCTTCTGCAGAATAGTAATAAAAGCAGTATTCTTCAATCGTTTTTATGTTTTGGAGAGCAATTATTTAACGATAATCCTGAAATGCTAAGTGGTATATACCAAAAGTACGCAATTGGTTTAACTGGATATCAGCGCATGCCATATATGGAGAAATCCTTAGAGCAAGCATTCAAAGTAAAAGAAAATAACCCTTCTGAGCTAGCTAAACTATACAATTCGCTAGGAATAAGCGCTAGAGAGTGTGTTTTATTTAAACTAGCAGAGTCATCATTTCAAAAATCATTAAGAGAATATAATAGGGATGATGCAGCCGGTATTAATAAAATTAATAGTCTCGATGTACTGATAAATTTAGCAAACTTATATTTAGATTGGGATGATGATTATTATCATGATTTAGCTCTACAGTATTCTATGTATTCATTAGAGCAAGTGGAGCTTTTAAACATATCGCCACATTTTTTAGTTACAATATATAATAATCTAGCCTTAACATTCAAAAGACTACTTTTACTCAAAGAAAGTGAAAACTGCTACATCAAAAGTATTAATTGCCATAAGGAGCACAACCTTCATCATAACTTTAGCTTTCCGGTTACATTTTTTAATCTCGCCATACTTAATATTGAAACCACCCAATTAAACCTAGCAAGTATATGCATAGTTGAAACATTAAAGTCGTTAAATTCAAGTTATCAAATTTTAACATCGCCAGTAAAGCAAGGCCGAATTATTGATCTTTCAAATAAGGTTAGAGATTTAATTGATAATGTTGGTGACGAGCGATTTGAAGTAGATGATATTTTAATTATATATACGCAGTTACTGAATCTAGTGAGTAAGTTCCCACATAATGAAGAAGATGTAGCTAATATTGCCTATAACATTGGCGTTCACTATGTACAAATAAAAGAATTGAGAATGTCCCTAAAGTACTTTGATTTGGCTTATGATGCTTCGCGTCGCTATTTGGGGGAACATCACCCATCAACTATCGAAATTTCAGAAGCTAGATCTATGATAAGGAAGTCTTCGGCGACAGAGTACTCAACATAATTAGGCTATATTTTTCTTCAACTTAGACTTGGGATAGGTTTGTGATAGGATATTTACATTCAAAAATAATAGTCTCTGGATTTAAAGGATTAAATGAAAACAAAATTATACATCGGCCTGATCTGTGACGAGTTAAACTTGGCAAGTATAACTGATGAGATTAACGCATCTCTTCAATCTTTTATTAGTATTCTTCTAACAAATACACAAGTTGATGATATCGCTTCACTACCCTTTGAACCCGTACTATTAACGAACCTAGCGACTTCAATAGAACACGTTTTTCACGACGAAGCTAACAAGCTAGGTTTAATCACCGAGGTAGTTCAATCCTCTTTAATTACAGATACACGCCAATTGAATTCTTCAGACAATTATCTCGAGTGGCAAAGTTTTTTAATAAACAAGTGCAACGTGATAATAGCGGTTCGTAATAACGACATTTCTTCTGCTAAAAATTCAATGGTACACACAATTATTGATCATGTTATGTACCCAGAAAATCACATTACCGAGCAATCAGAATATTTTGTTAATAGTGATGAGTTCTTACCCTTTTTATATGAAATAAAACTATCCGAAAATGAAGTTATCGCTAATCTTGTAAGAGATAACGAAGAAAATATCTTTAACTCATTTATAGGTGATTTTAGTAATATCTCATCTGAATTGAACTCAGCTTCAATACAATATGTGGATAATACTTTAAGAGATAAATTAGCGACTGATAAAAAAGAAGATGAAGTTAGTTTAGCTGGATTTTATGATTTTAGTTGTAAATTTGATGCACTCGCAGGTAAGCACCAAGCTAAAAGTAACTTTGGATTTTGGGTGTTATTCTCGCTAACGCTTGTTTTAGGCGCATCATTTTTACTTTACGCCAAAGTTTTTACTCATAGTCCATGGCTGCTTATCGTATACTTAATTGCATATACTGGTGGCATATTTACTTTTTATAAAATGAAGAAAAAGGCATCGCTTAAAAAACACTTAGTGTACCGATTATGTGCTGAAGCACTACGGCTTAAATTATTTCAATTGGTGAGTTATTCAGGTAATAAAACTAAAGCTTTTCAATTTGAAAAACAGATCAGCATGGCGAATGTAAATACACAATGGATAGCCCATATGGTAAGGGCTTTTCCGCTGCATAAGGTTAAAGACGAACTATTGCCGGCAGAACGAAAAGACATTATTTTATCGCACCTTATTGGAGAACAGCTTCATTATTTCAAACTGAAACTTCATGGTAAAAAAGATCAAAAAAGTAACAACCACAAGCCTAAGCTAGATGGTTTAGAGAAATTACTACATAGATTTAGTAAAACTGAACTCTCTATAGTTGTATTTTGTACGCTTTTAATGCTTGTTGTTACACTCACCGCATTTAAGGTTGGTGTTTTTTATAAACTCTACCCAGTAAAACACATCATGATGTTTCTTATCGGGTTTTTGCCTCTGGTAGGTTTAGCATTTGAGCAACTGGTATTTAACTTTGCCCTTGAAGAAAACGAAATGCGTTATCACCATCAAATAAGTAAATTCAAATCAATAAAACGCTGGTTAAGTGCGACAGAGTCCGAAAGCACCACTTCTAAAATAACCAACCAACTCTGTATTGAATGTGTTCAAGAGAACTTTAACTGGTATACAACTCGAGTGAACAGGCAGCATAAGCCAGCCAGTGGCGGTTAAACATTACAAGTACCATATAACACTAATAATAAAAAATAGGTTTTACCATGGAAGAAAGTAAACAATCGGTCACTAATAAATACAAATACCATGCATTTATCTCATACCGCCATGCCGATAATAAAGTGCAAGGCAGGCAGTGGGCAACATGGTTACACCAAGCGATTGAAACCTATGAAGTCCCAAAAGATTTAGTCGGTAAAAAGAATGGTCGTGGGGATGTTATTCCAGCGCGTATCTACCCTATTTTTCGTGATGAAGAAGAATTACCTGCCCACGCGGATTTAGGTACCTCTATTGTAGGAGCCCTAGAGCAAACCAACTTATTAGTGGTGCTATGTTCACCAAGAGCCGTAGCATCAACTTATGTAGCCGATGAAATAGATTACTTTAAAAAGCTAGGTGGCTCTGACCGTATTATTGCCGCCATGATAGACGGCGAGCCCAATACTAGTTGGGATGACAGCAAACACAGCTTAGGCTTCACCAAAGAAGATGAATGTTTCCCACTTCCTTTGCAATTTGAATATGACCAAGACGGTAATCCTACCGATAAACACGCGGAGCCAATAGCGGCTGATTTTAGAATAAATAACAATGGTAAGCCTGAAGAAGGTTTTACCACTCCAGCTGCATATCGTGAACACCTAAAAAAAACAACCAAACTAGACAATAAAGCAATCGATAAAAAGGTTGATACTTACCAACAACAGCTGCATTTAATGCTGCTTAAAGTCATTGCTGGAATTTTAGGAGTACCCTTAGGAGAGTTAACCCAACGAGATAAAGAATATCAATTAGAGCAAGAGCGATTAAAGGCTAAGAAATTACGGCAGTGGTTAGGCGCGGTTGCTATGTTGGCTATTTTGGCTGTTGGGGCAGGTGTGTTTGCTTATATTCAAAAAAATCGTGCTGAGGTATTGCTGGATGGAGTACGGCATAACCTAAATTTCTTGAACGTTGATTTACGAAATGCATTAGAGAATTACGTCCCCATAGATGTTCGTGCCGATATGTTGAAGCAAGTTGATGATTTGATGAGTATTTTGAAGGCTGAGGAAGGTGGTGTTGCGAGTGACCAGCATGCTGCCGCTACTGCTTATATGAATCAAGCGGATTTCATTTTAAAAAGCGATGCTGCAGCCGAAGAAGCATTATTACTATTCCAAAAGGCGAAAAACATACTTACTTTACTGACCAATGAGTATCCCGAAAATCGAAACTTTCAACGTAGTTTATCCATATCATATAGTAAACTCGGCCAATTACAGTTAGGCCGGGGTGATACTGCAGCGGCTTTAGAATATTATAAAGCTAGCCATTCTATTCGTGAAAAACTTTCGATACTTGCTCGCGACCCTCTTAACCCTCTTGAACCTCTTGATCCTCTTGACTTAGCTAGTATCAGGTTTCAGCGTGATTTATCTATATCACATGTTAATATCGGTGATTTACAATTACGCTTGGGTGATAAGGATGCTGCTTTAGTGCATTATCAGGCTGGTATGGTTATTCGTGACAAACTTAAGAATCTTGACCCGAATAATATCGAGTTTCAACGTGATTTATCTATATCACATAATAGGCTAGGTGATTTGCGGTTAAGAATAGATGAAATAGATGCCGCTATAGAACATTATCAAGTGGGCATAGCTATTCGTGAAAAACTTACGATACTTGACCCGAGTAATACAATGTTTCAGCGTGACTTATCTGTATCACATAATAAGCTCGGTGATTTACAGTTGCGCTTGGGTGATAAGGATGCTGCTTTAGCTCATTATCAAGAAGGAATATTCATCCGTAAAAAACTCATGAAACTTGACCCGAACAATGCAGAATTTCAGTATGATTTATCATTCTCTTATTCGTCTATAGCTAAAGCTCATGCTAAAGGAAAAGATTTTATTTCGGCTTCAGACTCATTAATGTCTTATATTAAAATTACAGGGATCGATACAAGTAAAAAGATAGTGACGCAGGAAAAGATATTGTTACTAAAGCGCCTCAGTGGCAGTTACCTTAACTGGTCTTGGTATATGCTTTACACCGAAAAAGTCAATGAAGTCCCGAATATGTTAACTAAAGTCATTAGTTACCTCCCAGAAAACGAAGATAATACAGTGATACTTCATACCAATTTAGCGCACGCTTATTTATTATCTGGCGACTATCAAATAGCTAAATCAATATATACAAAATATAAAGAATTCAAATTCAAGAATGGGAAAACATGGCAGATGGCGATTCTGGCCGATTTCAAAGCGTTAGAAAAAGATGATATCACTCATCCTGATTTTGAGCGTATTGCTAAAGAAGTGTTTGGAGAGTCATTAGAAAGCAAGCCACCAATAAAAAATAAAGAGGCAGTGTAAAATGGCAACTCATAAGGCTGACTCTACATACAAATACCACGCATTTATTTCATATCGCCATGCCGATAACAAAGTGCATGGCAGGCAGTGGGCTACGTGGTTGCATCAAGCGATTGAAACCTATGATGTCCCTAAAGATTTAGTGGGCAAAAAAAATGGACGTGGTGATGTTATTCCTGCGCGTATATATCCTATTTTTCGTGATGAAGAAGAGCTTCCTGCCCATGCTGATTTAGGAACCTCTATTGTAGGAGCCTTAGAGCAAACTAACTTGTTAGTAGTGCTGTGTTCACCACGAGCAGTAGCCTCTACTTATGTAGCCGATGAAATAGATTATTTTAAAAAGCTTGGTGGCTCTGACCGTATCATTGCCGCTATGATTGATGGTGAACCTAACACCAGTTGGGATGACAGTAAGCTTAAGTTAGGCTTTACCAAAGAAGATGAATGCTTCCCTCTACCACTTCAATTCGAATACGACCAAGACGGTAACCCTACTGAAAAGCATGCCGAGCCAATCGCGGCTGATTTCAGAATTAATAATGATGGTAAACCTGAGCAAGGTTTTACTACTCCTGCTGCTTATCGTGAACACCTAAAAAAAACGACCAAGCTAGACAATAAAGCCATCGATAAAAAGGTCAATGCTTACCAGCAGCAAATTCACCTCATGCTGCTTAAAATAATCGCGGGCATTTTAGGTGTGCCTTTAGGAGAATTAACTCAACGAGATAAAGAATATCAACTAGAGCAAGAGCGATTAAAGGCTAAGAAATTACGGCAGTGGCTAGGTGCTGTAGTGATGCTAGCTATAGTGGCTGTTGGTACAGGAGTTTTTGCTTACTTCCAAAAAGAAAAAGCTCAAGAGGCTACGATTCAGGTATTAAAAGAAAAAGAACGAGCAGAAAAATCCGAGAAGACCGCCATACGAGAACAGGAAAAAGCGCAGTTAGCAGAGAAGGCTGCTAAATTTGAAAGGGATAATGCTTTAAATACACAAGGTCTTTTTCTAGTTGATCTTGCTAAACAAGAGAATCAAAAAGGGTTTTATGATACAGGGCTATTGCTGAGTTTGAATGCTTTACCGGGGGGGCATGGCGGGGAAAGGCCTTTTTCTAATGAGATGAGAGACTCACTTTATCAGTCAGTGAAAAATGTTAAGAAAAAGGCTATTTTAAGACATAATAGTTACGCTCGAGGAGTAGAATACAGTGAAGACGGAAAATTAATCCTTACCCATACACAAAATGGCGATGTGATAATTTGGGATAGTGAACAAGCAAATAAAAAACAAATTCTTAAACATAATGGTTCTATTTTGGCTGCTCATTTCAGTCCTGATAATACAAAAGTAGTTACTGCGTCATTTTACCATCCAGTTAGAGTGTGGTCTGTTGAAAGTGGAAAATTACTATACGAGCTTATTCATCCCGGCATTGACTCAAATGGAAGTGCTGGTTACGTTACATTTAGCCCTAAAGGAACATATATTCTTACTGCTAGATTTGGATCAGAAAATTATAACTCAGCTTACCTTTGGTCTACACAGACAGGGGAAAAAATAGGAAACTATGGTCATAGTGGCTTAAGTGAAATGGCGATAGTTTCAGCGCAATTTTCTGATGATGAATCATCACTAACAACCATGTCTACAGAGATAGCTGTGCAGTGGGGGGTTAAATCAAAAACAAGAAAGAACGTAATTAAATTTAAAGAAAGGAGCGATGACAAGTTAAAAGGTAGCTCTGATAATATTTATTTTTATAGAATTGGTGCCGGATTCGAACAAAGGGATAACATTGTTGATATCTGGGAAGTAAACTCAGGAAAAAAAGTTTTTTCTTTTAGTCATAAAGAAAAAATAAATAGCGCACAATTCAGCAATGACAATAAAATGTTAATTACCTCTTCTGATGACAACACATCGATCGTTTATTCATTATCTACAGGTAATGTAATTTCATTGTTTAACTATGAAAGTAATGTAATAGATGCCTCCTTTCATAATAACGGATCCTATATATACAATTCATTGGAAGATGGGAGCGTGTTAATTCGTTCTTTTGAAACAGGAGAAATATTATCAGCTTTCAATCATCAATATAGAGCTACACAGGCTACTTTTCACCCATCTACTAATAATGTCATAACACGATCTAGTAATAATGTGCATGTTTGGGAATATGAAAAAAGCCAACACTTAAAATTAAATTCAACGTCAACTTTTCTTCACTCTAACATAAGTTCTGATGGGGAAAAAATAGCGGCATATTCAAATGATGGAGTTGTCACCATTTGGTCTGTTTTAACCGGTAATAAGTTATTTGACTTTAAACCAAATAGCTATGTTTATCACTTAGAGTTTACTTCTGATAGCACTAAGTTAGTAGTTGCTGAGGGGAATAAAACAGGAGCTGCTTCAATTTGGTCTTTAGCTACTAAAAGTAAGATACATACATTCAATCACAAAGGAATAGTGAACCATGCTTCATTTAATAAAAATGGTACCAAGGTAATTACAGCCTCTAGAGATCGTACAGCATCTATTTGGGATATGGAAACTGGACAAAAACTATTAACGTTGACGCATAGTTCTAGTGTCTTTAGGGCTGGTTTTAGCAATGATTCACTAACTGTTTTTACAATTCCTGTCGATAAAACAGCAATTATTTGGTCTGCTAGCGATGGGCAGAAAATAGCCACGACACCTAAAGCAAAGAAACTAATATCAACCGCTAGTTTTGACCCTACTGACAAGTACCTTATTACTTACATTCCAAGAGAAGGCATTTTGAATATTTTTAATTCATCTAATGGTCATCAAGTAGTCAGCATAAACAAAAATGTTAATTCCGCAAAAAAACTGTTTGATTATTTGGGTAATTTGTTACCTCTCAAAGAACAATCTATTAGTAAAAATAATTTGATGTTTTTGATAGATGAAAATGAATTCCACTTCAAAAATGACTTTCGTAATTTACATAAAATGAATGGAGAAAGTGAATCAGAGTTAAGTGGTGATGGGGAAAAGTTTGTGTCTGTAAGAAAAAACGAAGTTAAGGTTTTTAGCTCCCTTACTGGTTTAGAATTAGATTCATTAAAGCACCAAGATGTAAGTTCGGCATATTTTACTCCTGACGGAAAAAAATTAATTTCATTAGGTGGAAAGGAGATAATGATTAGACAACTCTTGCCATTAAAAAATTTGAAACATAAAGCACTGCAATTGTTACCCCAAAATAGAAGGTGTTTAACTACTGAGGAAAGAAATAAATTCTTCCTGCCTAAGTTAAGTGATGAACAAAGAAAATTTATCGGTTGCTCAAATCATGAGTAGTAATATAAGAAGGCTTTTTTTTGTTCGAATTGTTTTAGTCATTTTGATATGTGCTATTAGCGGATTTATATTATTAGAATGTAAAATAAGAATAGCAAACCACCACTATTCTGAAAAAGTAGATGCGGTGGTTATTTTAGGCGCTAAAGTACGTAATTCAGGCCCTTCACTATCATTAATATCAAGAATGGATGCCGCTATTTTAGCTGCTAAACATAGCCCTAACGCTAAATTAGTACTTTCTGGTGGTCGAGGCTCAGATGAGCCAATGAGTGAAGCGCAAGCTATGTATGATTACTTAACTTTGCAGGGTATTGATAAGCAACGCTTAGTACTAGAAGATAAGTCATCTAACACAATTGAAAATTTAACATACTCTATGGCTAAAATGCCTCAATCAAATCGTTGGCTAATTATCACCAATGATTATCATGCTTATAGGGCGTGTATGTTTGCTGATGCGTTAAATATAAATGCTATTTGCCATGGTGCACCAGCACCGAGTCATGTTGCACTTAAATTAAGAATAAGAGAATACATTGCCATTTTATATTATTGGCTCTTAGGGTAATTGAAATATCAGTTAACATTAAACAATTTAGATTCAAATTATAAAAAGGGAAACACATGAAACAACTACTTATGGATTACATCATCACTTTTGGCTGGGCTATTGTTGGCTCTTTAAGTATGGGTTTTAGCCTACTACTTACCTTATTCATAGTTTCTAAGTTTACGACAGTAATAGATGAAGAGGCCGAGCTACAAAAAGGTAACATGGCTATAGCTGTAGTATTGGCAGCTATAGTGCTTGCTTGTGCTTGGGTGGTTAGTTCTGTTATTAGGCCATAACAGTGAAGTGGCTATTCATCGCTATTTGTTTATTTCCCTTTGTAGCGATATGTTTTTTTGATGAGTTACCGCAAAATACTCGTAAAGAACTCGAAATTAGACGTCGTTTTATGAGTAACGCTAATTCAACGACTATTTATCAAAAAAACACCTATTTTAAGCGTGCCATATTAACCTCTACTGGTGGCCAACCTGATGATTTACAACAAGTAAACTTAGGTGAAATAGCTTTAGAAATGAATAAAATTGAAACGGAATACGAGCTTCCTTATGCGTGGGGCGGTAGTATTCGTAATCACATGAAAGGACTTGACTGCTCTGGTTTTATTCATGGGTTACTTTATTTCACTGGGGAGAGTAATTATAAGCGCCGCTTTAATACTCGGGCTTTTTATAATCAGCTTCGTCGCGATAGAAACTATATAGAAACGTTTAACGCGTTGAATAGTCCGGATTATAGTTTGCAAGACGTAGTTAAAAATTTAAGCGTTGGTGATATTATTTTATGGCCTAGTGGTATTCAAGATGGTAAAAACTTACCCGGTCAAATTTGGGGGCATGTCGGTATTGTATCAACCATTATTAATGGAAAACCTTATGTTACTCATTATGTAAAGTCTGATGCTTACAATGAGCTTGATATATATAGCCGAAAAGGGCATGGCCTTAATACGCTTGAAGCTTATACTTTTATAAATATAAAACAGCGTGGTGTACTTAGTGTATTTCGCCAAAAAGGAAAGTTAAATGAAACCTAATAAAGGGTCATCAGCCCCATTAAACATAACCGGCATTGTTATATTAGCGTGTTTTGTGGTGGCTACTTTTGTTTTAGGTTTGTATGGATTTAGCTCGGTATATGTTGCTAAACCCAATATATCTCACCCGGAGTTAACACGTTGGTTTGATGTGTGTTATAGCACCATTAAATTGTTTTCATTAATATCATCTCCTGCTGAAGAAGCACTTAAACATTGGGCTATTTCAGCTGCAAGGCTAACCGCTGCTTGTTCAGTATTTTTCTCTATTGCCTTTGCTGCTTTTTTTGCTGCAGGCAGTTGGTTTAAAGCTAACTTTTTAGTCAAATATTATAAGGGGCATTATGTTATTTATGGTTTGAATGCCGAAAGTACTTATTTAATTGATGATTTACTCAGTAAAAAAGAAAAAGTAGTTATTGTAGAAAAAGATCATAGTAATCCATTGCTCATTCAGTATAAAAAGAAAAAGGTTACACTGATCATGGGGGATGCTTCAGATATAACTATTCAACTAAAAGCATCTATTTTAAAAGCAAAGGCTATGGTTGCTATTACTGGGTGTGACCTAACCAATTTAGCCATTTTAAAAACATTAGTAGAGTCCCCCCATAAACCTGAGCTCCATTGCCATATTGGTATCGACAATGTAATGAGTTACAAGTTGTTTGAACCAAGCGCTTTCTACTCAATAGAAAATATTAAAAAACAATCTACTGGTTTGTTAATCAATATATTTAACTTAAGCGAAAAAATAGCTATCGACTTAGTGCAGTCAATGGACTTAGGTGTACTGTATATATAACTGCAATATTCTACATATGTAAATATATTTAAATACGGACATTTTTTCCTGTAAAAACATTCTTTTTGAGTTACTTTAGATTTATATAAATCATTATTCATATTTAAAATAGATAACCAAATGTCTAAAGCTAAGTTTGAAGTTATAACTCACTTAAAATTATTTGAACCTACTAGTTTCGTTGTCGATGGTGACTTAATTTCTAATACCTGCCCTAAAACTAAAGAAAAATATAAGTATCAAATTCAGCAAAATGATGACTTTCATTTAGATCATTACAATCATTTTCCGATGATACTTAATTCAGACGGAAGCCTTTGGGAGCAGGCCAATTTATTTTTGCTGGATAGTTTAAAATCGGTTAAACGTGTTTCTCCAAAAACATTAGAATCTAAATCTGTTGATTTAGTTATGTTTAAAAGATGGTTAGATACTGAAGAAGTTGACTATTTATCCGTCCCTAAACGAATAATGGCAAGACCAACCTATCGATTCTGTGCCTACCTTCATGAGTTAATAAGAAATGGTGAAATAAAATCGAGTACAGCTAAACGCAGAATGGGTACAGTACAAACATTCTACCGATGGCTAAAAACCTGTGCAGGAGTAACATTTGATTATCCATTGTGGAGAGAGAAAGAAGTTTTTATTAACTTTAAAGATCATAAAGGCTTTTCACTCAGTAAAAAACAAATATCCACGGATTTATCTTTTAAGCAAACGAACAATAACTCTGATTATGAAGAGTACATACAAGACGGTGGAAAACTAAGACCACTTGCTACAACTGAGCAATACCAATTAGTTGAGGCATTAAGAAACATTGGCAATTCAGAAATGACTTTATCATTTATGTTTGCCTTAACAACCGGTGCCAGGCTTCAAACAGTTTTCACATTAAGACATTGCCATTTTGAGGCTGAAATTCCTGATACCTTAAAAGTCGTAAAAATAAATACTGGAAACGGTACCTTAATTGATACGAAGTACGGAAAAAATATCGTTCTGCATATACCAGCGTGGCTATATAGGCGTATTCAGTTATATCTTGGCTCAAAGCGTGCCAAAACAAGGAATCAATTATCTAGGCTAGTTTATGAATCTGAGAATTATCAATATGCATTTTTAACTAAAGGCGGACGACCTTATTATATGGCAAATTCAGATCCATTCTTAACCCTTTATCGTCATCCTCCTCGAGGAATATCTGTTAACGCATTTATACGACAGCAACTTATACCTGAGCTCACTAGCAAAGGCCACATATTTAGCATTAGATTTCATGATCTCAGAGCCACTTTTGGTATGAACTTGCTCGAAGATAAAATTAAATCTACAAATCATAATTCAACTATGGGAAGAGAGTTACTGAGTGGGGATGCTTTGTGGTCAGCCCTAATGATCGTTCAAAAAAGACTAGGTCATTCAAGTATTACTACAACTGAGCGGTATCTGACCTATCGAAAGGACTTTTCAATTGCACTTACTGTTCAATCTGAGTTTGAAAAACACCTTATGCAAGTGAGTGATGATTATGAAGGAAATTAATACTCGATGGACAGAACGAAAAACCATTGTATATGAACTTGAAAATATCCCCCTTAATTTTGATGACAATATTTATCCAGTTGATTATTCACAGTTACAAATAAAAGTGCCTTGGCAAGTCAAAAATTTAGATGTTGGCTCCTGGTGTTTTACCAGGAGAAAATCAAAACATGCCAATTCAAATCATGCAGACTATGCTACAAGCTTAGTTGATGCTAGTTCATTCAAAAAGAGTCGTATTAACGCTATAAAAGCCTTTGTGGAATATTTGCATAGTCGATATAGCACAGGCATAACGCCAAAAACCCTTCATCGATATACTAGTAGCTTTAATCAATTTTTAGTTTGGTGTGATTCTAACCAGCAAGAAGATGTATTGAACACAATCATGACAGCAAGGAAAAGCTTGGCTGAATATATCCTTACTCTTTTTCATTTAACACGAAGTAGTCAACTCAACATAAATACCGCAGCTCGTTATCAAAATCATATCATTGAAATATTAAAATTCATTTTTGATGACGATGAAGGAGTCATTAGTGCGGGGCTTCGTCTTATCAGAAAGAGTGGAGCCGCAACAGTAGCAACTCCAGTTCCTGGTCATTCAAAGGTCCATCAGTCTATTGAACTATATTTAAGCCTATTTAATCAAATAACTGACTTTGTTCTTAGCTTTGAAAAGTACCCGTTTCAATTAACTTTGCCTGAAGAAACTCTGTGGGTATTTCCAACAACTCGTCCAATGGCCACTACAGCAAAATTAAAAGTACGTAATGAATGGACTAGAGGTTTTTGGTCGTGGGATTATGAAAACGGTTGTTTATCCAAAGTAGAAAATATGGAGAAATATTACAATGGAGATAAAAAACAAAAAAGAGATGCCTCTAGGTACATTATGAAGGCATCTCAAAAAGCGCTAGTTGAGGCAAATTCGGACAATAATAACTATTATCGTAGACGCCTAGCTTCACTTGCAAGTGACGCTTTTACCATGTTATTCATATCGAATACCGCAATGAATTTAGCACAAATGATAACACTTAATTGGTCTAACGATTATAAAGTTGGCAAAGAACATCAAGGTTATCGCGCAATCAAACTCAGGGCTGGAAACAAATCACAGCACTTCATCGTCACCAGTTCATTTTTACCACTCTTTAAAAAGTATTTAAAACTTCGAAAATATTTACTTGTAGAAGATAGTACCCAATTATTTTTTGGTTTTGATGCTTCAATTATCAATCACAAGCCATTATCAAAGGGTTTTACTACCAATTTCAATCAAAAATTAAGGAATAATATTGGCATCAACATACCAACGATAACCGCACGAGAATGGAGAGCTCACAAAGCCGATTGGTTAATCACCAATACAGATCCTAAAACCACGGCAATGATGTTACAAAATAGCGAGCGTACAGTGCTAAAACATTACACAACAGGGTCTGAAATTGAAAGCGCAAACGAAATGTCAAAATTTTACGATAGCCTTTCCACCATTCAATTTAATACTTCTAACGCTAAAAAATCGCAGTATACCTCAGTTCCTATAGGTCAGTGCCAACAATTCCAAGTTCCAAAGGTCATTGATTCTATAAGTAATGTTTTACCTGACTGTTCAACCCCACATGGTTGTTTAAATTGTTCCCACTATAGGATTGTTGCAGATGAAGAAGACATTAGAAAGCTAGTTAGCTTCCGTTATATCTCTGTTGAGTCTCGTCAACTGGCAAGCAATGAAACACATTTTGAAAACTACTTTGGTAAAATGCTTACTCGTATAGATGAAATATTAATGTCACTTAGAACCCAGAATAAAAAATTAAAACTTCTTGTTGATAGAATATGCTCGGAAGTGTCAGAGCAAGAAATGCTTTCTCCATATTGGGACAGGAAATACCAGTTACTCATTAATCTGGAGCTCATTAAATGAATGAGTCTTATCAATTACTTTACGAATCTAGATTTGAAACGGCGGTTGACCAAACTAAACCTGACAGTTTCCAACTTAACTCTAAAAATATAACTTGTCCCTCTCAAACTTTCGTTATCTCACGAAATACTGACGGAGTAGTGCTATCAACCTATGGTGACGCTACTTATTGGGATTTAACTCCATACCGAACAGCGGCCTCACAAGATACAAAATTGTATTGGAATAACCTTCCATATCAAACGGTAGACGAAGCAAAATGGCTAACTTTCATAATGATATATCTTGTTTCAACGGGACGAGCGGGAGCTCTCACCGTTGGGACTTTATATAATTACCACAAAGTGATTAAGAAACTATGTCATTACGCAAGTGAAGAAAGCTTAACTGTTACTGAGGTTTTAGCATCAAAACAAAATGTTACTAAATTTATAAAGTCTAAGATTAATACTGGTAGTTTATTGACTTACTTTATTGCTCTTTTGGGACATTTATTCGAACTAGGTGAAAAGCAAACAGGTATTCCTACATTGGGTTTAAAGGTTATCACTGATATTCGAGCGCTACGAGAGACTATTCCAGAACATAAGCAACACCCTGTTATACCTCCACGTATATTTAGCGGTTTTTTATCTGAGCTTTGGTCATTGATATTTTCCTTTAAAAAAATACAAGCGCCTCTTATATCACTCATCGAAAAATGTGTTGAGAACAAAATATATGGACGAAGGCAAAAACCTAAAAACATTGAAAAATATGGTATTGAGCTCAACTTCTCAGAAGCTGTTGAATTTCATGGTTTAACCAGTGAGGTTGATAAATTAGGGATTAAGAGTCTTACAAATATTCATGGCTATATCCTAGCAATCCAAGATGCAGGAAGATATTTACTACATGCTTATTCAGGTATGAGGTATAGTGAGTTACTGAGCTTAATGTTGAATTGCTTATCTATAGAAAAATCAAAACATGGGAATATAGTTCGACTGTTAGGAAAAACAAGTAAGCTTGTCGGTCAACGAAAAACAACCGCATGGATCACATCAAAAGAAAGTGAAACTATTGTTGAAGTACTACAATCTATCGCAAAACTTGTAACCCACGATCAAGATTTCTCTGCCGAAGAGCTTATTCTATTTCCATCTCCAAGCTATTTAGGTTTTGTTGGGGCAAAAAGAAGTTCAACAGCTTGTTTACCACACAACCATACAAGCTCAACGTTGTGGCGCTTTATTAATATTAAAGAAATAGAAATTAACAATGAAGATCTGAACTTCCTTGAAATAATTGATTGCTCTCGAGCATGGAGAATGGAAGATCAATTTAAAATTGGAGAAAGGTGGTCTTTTTCTTCGCACCAATTTAGGCGAACCCTTGCTTATTACTGTCGTCAAAGTGGACTAGTAAAACTATCAACATTAAAACGACAACTCAAGCATATCACTCGTGAAATGTCCTTATATTATGCTCATGGAAACGAATACAGTGAACTATTTGATACCAATGAACATTTCCACAAAGAATACGATAGAAGCAAACCAGAAGTAGATACGCTTGCATACGTATTAGAATTATTGTTTTCTGAAGAGGATTTACATGGGAGTCATGGCAATCATATTGAGCGGTTTAACAAACCAAAGAATGCACAGCAAAAAGTAAAAATCCTCATGAATCGAGGTGATATTGTTAAAAAGTTCAAAAATGGTGAGTTGGCTTATAAAGAGACAGCATTAGGGGCATGTACTACGACTTCCCCTTGTAATCAAAAGTTACTTGGTAATATATCTGCTTGTATTAAATGTACTGATGCGGTTTTAAAACCATCAAAAGTACAAAACGTAATAAATTATCAACGTAACTTTGTAGCATCGCTCGAGAAAAATAGTATTGAATATAGAACTGAAAAAATGGAACTAGAAGCATTGTTGTTACAACAAAATAAAATGGTTAAAAGAGGATGATTTAATGGGAGCCGTAGATAACTATTTGTCTGCTTTAGAGCGATTAAAAAACAATACACCGGTTGTTTTACCCAAAGGAACTCGTATATCTAAAGATACAGTTGCATTGGAAGCTGGCCGTAAACGAAGCTCAATCAAAAAATCACGACCTCAATTTGCAAGTCTTATCGAAGAAATTGAATTAGCTGCAAGTATTCAAAGTAAGCCCGAAGACGACTCTAAAGGTTACTTAGATAAACTAAAGTCAGAAAAAGATCATTATAAAAGTCTATATCAGCAATCACTAAACCGAGAGCTAATGCTAGTAAAGCGGCTGTCTGATTTAGAAAAACTACTTTCAAATGAAGTAGGCAAAAATAATGTCCACAATATACGGGCATAACAATCGATATTTGTCCGTATTTTTTGTTGATATACAGACAAAATGTAAATCAATATCTAACTGATATCATTACAAATTAACATGTCCGTATGTCCTGTTTTTTTCAGTACCCATGGTGTTAATCATGTTAATTATGCCTTATTGGATTTATGCGGTTATAGTTTTGCGCCTAGGTATGCTCAGTTCACCAGTGTGATCAATGACCTATTTAACGTAACTGAAAGCGACGACGGAAACACGCATCTGGCGCTGAAAAAGCCGATAAAAATGAATGTGATTGAAGAAGGCTGGCAGGATATTCAGCGTATTGTGTTATCCCTTCAAGAAAAACGCACAACACAGGCATTGCTAGTACGCAAATTATCTGGTTATCCATCTAGACACCCTATATTACAAGCATTAACGGAATATAATAGGCTCATCAAAGCCCAATATTTACTTGATTATATTGATGATGCAAGTCTGCGCCAATATGTTCAACGAGCACTGAACCGAGGCGAAGCCTGGCATTTCCTCAGGCGAGCTATTGCATCGGTCAATCGTGACCAGTTCCGTGGAAAAAACGAATCAGAAATAGTCGTCTGGAACGAGTGTGCCCGTTTGACGGCAAATGCTATTATCTACTTTAACTCGATGATCCTAAGTCATCTATTACTGCACTTTGAAGAAGTTGGTGACGAGGAAAAAGCAGCAATAACTCGACAAGTATCACCCGTTGCATGGCAGAACATTAATCTGAGCGGCACTTATCAGTTCGCTAGTAACCGCAAACTACCTGATTTACAGGAAATAACTAGGCCTATTGTTGAAAATGAAGTCTAAAATGAAAGGTAACCCAGCTCCACAAGCCATTAACTGCGAGGGTTGTGGCGATTTATGTTACTTTAGAGGGGAAAATCCCTAGAACCCCTTGTGCGAAGGAAATAAGCAGTAACTTGGTTGTTGGTACAGCTAAATTTAAATACACCAAAGCAACAACAGCTATTGAGCAAAGCGGTGTTAATGTTGTAAATGAAGCTACTAGTAATCACTCGTATACTGCTAGGGATTATCAGTTACCTGATATTGTGACTTACCTACAAGAACAAACAAACCTGACCCGTAAATCGATTGTCAGTATTTTGCGTAAATGTGGCCGTTTAGAAGCGTTCAAAATGAACCCTCAAAAGTTCATTGAACAGGCGGTAACGATCATCAAAAATCAAATGCGCTTGTTTATTGTTGATGGCATTAAATATGAAAAAATTGGTGATGATGAATTCTATGCTCAAGAGCTGTTCGAAGATCAAGAGTTGATGGGGTATTTGAGCAAGAACATGTTGCCAGCAGAAAAATCAATATATGACCATGTTATATATGATTCTGATGTTGAAGAAACATTTGCTCAAGAGCTGGAAAATAATACTCAGGTAAAGGTTTACGCCAAGTTACCAAGCTGGTTTAAGATTGATACACCGTTAGGTTCATATAATCCAGATTGGGCTGTTCTGGTTGATAAAGATGGTGCTGAAAAGCTGTATTTTGTTGTTGAGACTAAAGGTTCAATGTTCAGTGATGCTTTAAGACCAACTGAAAAAGCTAAAATTGAGTGCGGTAAAGCACACTTTGAAGCTCTTGGAAACGATACTCAATTTATTAAAGCTGATTCATACGACTCATTTGATAGTCAAATAGCGTAATTATGTGGATAGATTGGGAGCTGTTTGCTCCCAATTAAATTATTTAAGGGATAAAAATGAAAGCCTATTTATTTCAATCGTTCATTGAAAAAACAACAAAAAACAAACCTACAATTGAGCCAGCGTTGAGCCAAAGTCAATGGTTGAGTGAATATCCTCAAGTTGAACTATTTACGGATTCTTTTTTGAATAACTCTACCGATAGTTCAGCTCACTTCAATAATGCTGGCTTAAATAGAGTAGTACAAGAGATCAAAAACGGTAACGTTGAAAAAGGTTCTTATCTTGTTTTTGATGGATTGAACAAATTGTATTGTCGTCCTACTGATGAATTAGAATTGATAATTAAATCAATATGGAATCACGGCATAACAATTGTTTTGGCAAGAAAATGGCAAGAGTTCTCTCCAGAAGCAATTAATGATATTACTTCAAGAATTCAACTACTTTCTGTAATGCAGCATGAAATTCAGGAATCTGTATATCGTTCACAGCGAGCCAAACATTCTTATCATGTAAGAAGAGCAGCTAATTCTGCATAATAATCACGTTCCGTTTTAATACTGGATAGTAAATAACTTCGCAATTGCGTACTGGTTTGCTGTGCAATTGCGAAGTTAATCAATTTTCATATAAATATTTATTTAAAATATTTGGCTTTTTTATCAAAAAAAGTTCCATATTTTCCAATTACTTAGTCACCTTAATATATAATAATACAAGGCAAGTTATTGTTTTTATTGGCAAAATTGTTGACTCGGACTGAGTGGTATAGTAATATTCGAAACATGGATTTAGAAAGTACTAAATCTATTGCATGTCAAACTAATTAGATATGCAGAATATAATTATCATTGCTGCGGAATAATGTCCGTGATGTGGGTCGCTCTCGCCAATGGTTTCCAAATATAAACTATGAAATAGAACTAAGTTGATATCAGACACGTTTCTGGTGCGACAGCATTCTGTTTCGCTATATAAGGAAACAAAAGCGATGATAACCTTCACTTCAATAGAACAATGTGAACATTACCTTCTCAATATTGTTAATCAACAAAATAAAGACTGGCTGAAATTCGGAAGAACATTATCCGAAATACAGGCTAGTGACCTTTATTTTCAACAAAACTACGCAAGTTACTCTGCTTGGCAAAAAAGCTTCAGTAAAAAGTCTGGTGTTGGCACTACCAAATTGTGGAAGTGCTTAAGAGTCTTCAAAATGCTTAAAAAGCTTGAGATTCCAACCGATTCTATTGCAACAGAAAGTACAAATGGATTAGCTGAAATAGCTCGTGTCTACGAGTTAACAAATAGCGAAAGTCATGCTCGTGAACTTATTCAAAATTTAGCAGATAAACAAATAAAAATTGTTGAAATTAAGGGGCTTGTTAAGAGTTTATCTGAACCAGTCAGAGATTGTAATGAAATCAGTGAAGCTCATGATGAAGAGCAAATTACTGAAAATGTAATCAGTAATGAAGATCAAATTGTTTATGAAACGGAAAAGCCTCAAGAGTCAGATAACAATGTTGATGAACATCAGCGCAATGATTGGAATTATAAATTAGTCGCTTCTTCTATTGCTTTATGTCTTGTAGTTGCTGCTATTTCTATCGCTGTAACTCCAAATATTTTTCAATAAAAATAATAATAAAAAGGAATAAATATAATGAATCCATCAATAACGAATGAAAATGAGTCAGTACTATTAGTGCAATGTGAATATTTCCCCAAGGCTGCAAAGAAAATTAAGCGTTTGGGCAAGTCAAAATGGGATCCTGATTTGAAGGGATGGTTGGTTAGTCGAGATTATATAGGTGAAGTTAAAAATATACTCATCGAATATTATGGAACGGACGGATCTTTTCCTGCGAAAAAACAGAGTGTTGAGTTAGAAGCTTTGGAAGACATCAAAGCGAAAACAAGGCCGATTTTATATGCTGGAAAACTTGTTGCACAAGCATTTCATAGAGATTCTGGTGCTAAGGTCGGAGAAAATGTTGCTTTGCTAGAAGGTAATATTGAATCTTGTGGTTCTAGAAATAATTGGGAAACTTTTATCGAAAAAGGATCTCGTTTCAAATTAATGCACGTAAACGAACAACTTTTGACTCTTGAAGATAATAAAGCATTTGCAGTTAGAGTGTTAGCAGAAGGAGTTGTTTCTAATGTTAATCGGTTGAGAAAAATTAGTGATGAGGAACTGATTGCTGAATGTTTAGCAAGAAATATACAAGTTAATCCTTCAATTATTGAAGGTAAAATTTAATGAATTTATCTGATATTGATTATAAAAACTTTATTTGCTTGAACAGCATCATCAGCGAAATTAATAAACTTGATGTGTATAAATGGCGAACTTTTGATTTGGAAAAAGACGTAGATGGCCAGTATTTAGTTCCTGATTCGCATACCTTGATAGAGATATTTTATGACCGATTAGCAACGTTGCTAAATATGTACGAAGATGAAGTTTTAGATTTTGTTTCAGTAAACTTCGTTGATTACTCTACTCAAATGAGTCGTTTGTTAAATAAGATGGATGAAATTAAAGGTGAAACATTTGAAGCTTGTAGACTTTCTGAGCTACAAATAGTCTGGTTTTATTTTAGCATTTTGGTTAGAACTCTTTATGAAATATGTGCCGAAACAACACATGCGATTTCAATTTCACCTTGTGAAATGTTCACTCAGAATATTGAAGCTATTACGCAAGAGACTGGATTTTTAATGTTTCAATCTATCGAATTTATGAAGTTGTCAGAAATATGCGAAGCTATAGAATTACGTGATAGTGGGACTCTTCATTAGTGTTAATTAAAAACAGATACTCTTGCAGTACCTGTTTTTTTAACTTTTTCAGTTATCGAGAATCCAATTGAAAAAATTGTGATAAAATTTGCTCTTAATTTGATAAGTTGAGCAATATGTGTGTCTTATTCAGAGCTGTTAAATCCAATAAAATCTTTTTTAAAATGTGAAACACCTGACGAATGGGTTTCAGAAGCTATAAAACCCGAAAATTTTTCAATGCTTTTACTCGATCATCTGATATGTGAGTTAAAAGCTTCTCAGAGCGCAATGTACTTGATTCGTAAGTACGCAGTAGACAAAGAAAGTGGTGATGCACTACTTGAATGGCTGCAACCGTTTGAACAGTTTGTTTATCGTAGAGAAGGCGATTGGCGTGAATTGGCCTCAAAAAACAAATTAAGCAAATCCATCATTCCAAAATCATCTTCACCTTACGGACAAGATTTAATTGATAAAATGGTTTTATTAATTAAAGAAGAACTTCATCATTTCTATCAAGTGTTAGAGATGATGGAGCATTATGATGTTGAGTATCGAAGCATTACTCCATCACGATACGCAAAAGGAATGTTGCAACACGTTAAAACCTATGAACCTGATACATTAGTAGATAAGCTTATTTGTGGTGCGTACATAGAAGCTCGTTCATGCGAACGTTTTGCAAAATTAGCTCCCCATGTTGATAAACATTTAGGCGATTTTTACGTTTCACTTTTGAGATCTGAAGCCCGTCACTATCAAGATTACTTGGAATTAGCCCAATCAATATCACCTGTAGATATTACAGAGAAAGTAGAGCGTTTTGGACAAGTAGAAGTTGACTTAATTCTAAGTCCTGATGATGATTTTAAATTTCATTCAGGTATTCCAAATAATTAATTAAACTTTTTATAAATTATATTTTTATATAAAACAATACCTTAACCAATATGCACACCTAGCAAGTCAGTGAATTAAAGGCCGCTCAATCAGCTATGTACCTTATTCGCAAGTATGCCGTGGATAAGGACAGTGGTGATGCGTTGTTAGCGTGGTTGAAGCCATTCGAAGATTTCACTTACCGCAAACAAGGTGACTGGAAAGCGTTAGCTGACCACGAAAAGCTGACCAAATCTATGATCCCCAAATCTGGTGCGCCTTACAGCCAAGACTTAATTGATAAAATGGTGTTGTTGATAAAGGAAGAACTGCACCATTTTTATCAGGTTCTGGAAATCATGGAAGAGTATGGTATTGCCTATGAATCCGTTGGTTCGAGTCGCTATGCCCGTGGTATGCTCCGTCATGTAAGAACGTATGAGCCAGCTGCTTTAATTGATAAATTGATATGTGGGGCTTATATAGAAGCGCGTTCGTGTGAGCGCTTTGCGGTATTGGCACCCCATGTTGATAAGCGTTTAAATGATTTTTATGTGTCGTTGTTGCGCTCAGAAGCACGCCATTATCAAGATTACCTTACGTTGGCTGAATCAATAGCTACATCGACCTCCGGCGAGGATATCACTGAGCGGGTTGCCTTTTTCGGTGAGGTAGAGGCTGACCTGATTTCATCGTCAGATGATGATTTTAAGTTTCATAGTGGTGTACCAGTTTAACTGGCACTCGTCAATCGAAAAGATCATATGTTCTCAGTATTATACGTCCTGGTGTACTCCATATGACAGTTTCGGATTTTGAGTTCAATCAAACGTGACAGTCCGCAACAAGTTAATGTCCGAAAAGAGCGAATAGCAGACGTTAGAGGAGCCTCCGTTGTAGACTAGCTATCTGATCGTATACCGGTCGTTCAGATAACTGATCTGCTTTAATCAAACAGGACACTTTAATAATGGAATATAATCCAATTATTGAGGTGTTAAATGACAAAACGAACAAACAGAAGTTACACGGCTGAATTTAAACAAGAAGCTGTCAAATTGGTAACCGAGCAAGGCTACAGCGTACCAAAAGCAGCAGCGTCTTTAGGTATCACAGATAAGTTACTTTATCACTGGAAAGCTAAATTCGAGGCTGAGCAATCTGGAGCCAGTTTAAATGCGGATGAACGAGCAGAGCTGCTAAAACTACGTAAGGAAAATAAAGAGCTAAGGATGGAAAAAGAGATTTTAAAAAAGGCCAGCGCCCTCCTGCTAAAGGAAACCAAGTAACGTTTAAAACGATTAAGCAGTTATCTTCGGCATTTCCCGTAGTTAAGCTCTGTAAAGTGATGAAAGTAAGCCGTAGTGCTTATTACGCTTGGCTCAAACGGCCAGTCAAAATCATCACAGCAGAGCAACTGAACTTATATCGAATGGCAAAGCACTTCTTCGAGAAAAGCAGAAATAGCTTAGGTTATCGGGAGCTTAGAAAGAAGTTACGCAGAGAGGGCTTTAACGTCAGTGATTATGGCGTTCAGAAGTTAATGGCAACACTTGGCTTAGTTGTGACTCAACGAGTGGCATACAAGGTGACAACCAAACGCAAACACAGTGATGCTGTTGCTGATAACCTGTTGAACCAGAACTTTAACCCTGTTGCACCAAATCAGGTCTGGGCTGGTGATGTGACTTACTTAAGAACAGGTGAAGGCTGGATGTACTTAGCCATTGTTATGGACTTATATTCACGCCGCATCGTTGGTTGGCATATCGACAAACGAATGACGACTGACTTAGTAAGCAAAGCTATGATGAAGGCTTATAACTTGCGCCAACCGCCTAAAGGCTTAGTGTTTCACTCGGATAGAGGCTCACAATACACCAGTAAGCATTATCGTAAATTGCTAGCCAATTTCGGTATAAGAGCGAGCATGGGTGATGTTGGTGCTTGTTGGGATAATGCGGTAGTTGAAAGGTTCTTCGGCAGCTTAAAACATGATTGGCTATTGAAAATACCACAACCAACTCGTGAACATATGAGAAATGATGTAACTGCGTATATGCGCTATTACAACTTAGAGCGACTTCATACCGCTAATGGTGATCTGTCGCCAATAGAATATGAGCAAAGTTCCTTAAGAAAAGTGTCCTGATTTAGTTGCGCAGAACACGTTTGGTGCTACATTTAATGTGTACAATGACGGCTCATACCCAATGCTTAGTATTGGCTATAGATATTAGCTATTACATTAACCCAACCTTCTTTAAGCTAGAGCTCCTTTTCTTCACTTCTTCAACATAAAGCCAATTACATTTAGAAATTGGCTCAACCTATTGTTATTACAGCAGTTCTATTAAAATTGCGTGTTGGCCTATATAAATATCAAATTTAGTCACTATTTAGTTACTTGATAAATGTAATTTTTATTATACTTTTAAATTAGTTAAACGCATTTTGATGATAATTATTTAAAGGTTCTATCATTGTTTTATTCGTGTATCATTATGATAGAAAAATGATAATAATAAAATTAGTGAGTTAATACTTTCTATGACAACATCAACTAATAATGAACCTAAAACTATATTCAGTTGGGCGAGTGCCATTGCGTTAGCATTAGAGTCTGAAGGGATAGACAGCCAAGCTTTGTTTAAAAAAGCTGGCGTTGATTTAGTTACGTCATCAGAGCCAAGTTACCGTATTGAAACCGTTAAAATTACGGAAATTTTTAGGCTGGCAGTAGAAGCAACGGGCATAACAGGTTTTGGGTTGTTAGCTGGTAAAAACTTTCATCCTGGCAGCTTTCACGCGTTTGGTTATTCGTTATATGCGAGTAACAATTTAAATGACTTTTGCCAACGCATAGTACGCTATTTCCGCTTACTTAGTGATAACGGCATTCATACGTTAACTGAAACAAAAGATGATTATGTGTTGGATATTGAAATTATCAATACAGTAACTTGTGATGAAACTATTGAAGGCTGGTTAATGGCTATTGTTCAAATGTGTCGACATATTTTCCGCCCTAACTTTAACCCTTTAAAAGTTCAACTCGTAAGGGAAAAACCAGAAATTGGGGCAGAGTTATTTGAGCAGTCATTTAAATGCCCTGTTGAGTTTTCTTCCAAATTAAACGCGATACATTTTGCTAAAGAAGATATGTTTGTTCAACTGCCTGCAGCAAGTTCTGAATTGGCGCGAGTGAACGATGAAATTGTTATTCAGCATTTAGCACGTTTAGATCGCTCTGATATTGTACGCCAAGTTGAAACTAAAATTATTGAGCTATTGCCTACTGGGGAATGTAATAAAGAGCGTATTGCTTCATTATTAAATATGAGCCCGAGGAATATGCATGGCAAACTAGAACAACGCGATACTAGTTACCAAGAAATTTTAGACGACTTACGCTCACAATTAGCAATTCAATATATTGAGCAAGACTCAATGAGTATTAGTCAAATTACCTATCAACTAGGCTTTACTGATACTAGTAACTTTTCTCGTGCATTTCGTCGTTGGACGGGGCACTCACCAAGTGAATATCGAAAAGCTAAAGCTGAAAATTAAACAAATATAGTATGGGCTTTCGTTTGGAGCCCATACTTAAACTTCCAATTTTCTAAACTTGTTTATTTTAAAATCTCACTCTAATATATTGAATTTTAAACTGTTTATTGTTTTTCTAAATATACCTTCCTAACTATTCCCATACTTTTTTCCTAAACCCATACTTTTGGCTGGTTTTTTTTGCGTTTTTATTTTTTAGAGTAGAACCATCTCAAGACTTAGCGTGTTTATGGCTAACAAAATAAAAATTAGGAATTAGTGATGAGTGAAGCAAACTTACTTTTTGAAAACCGAGATGGTATTGCCTGGTTAACATTAAACCGCCCGAAAGGAATGAATGCAATCAATGGTGAAATCATTGAACTTTATGAAAAGTATATTCCTGAAATAGCTAATAATGATGAAATTAGAGCCGTTGTTATTACTGGCACTGGTGCTGCTTTTTGTGCAGGGGCAGACTTAAAAGAAGTATTGGCATCACAAAAGCTACCTCCTGGAGAGAAAGACTTTTTAGATCGATTATGTGAAAACGTATTTAATCCACTACGTGACTTTCCAAAGCCAGTAATTGCAGCGTTAAATGGTATTACTATGGCGGGCGGTCTAGAAACAGCTATGTGTGCAGATATAGTGGTGGCTGCTGAAAGTGCAGTCATTGGTGATGCTCACGCGAACTTTGGCGTATACCCTGGCGCTGGAGGGGCAGCCTTATTACCTCGAATTATCCCTCACAATGTAGCTAAGTATTTATTGTTTACTGGTGAAACTTTATCTGCACAAGAAATGAAAACATATGGCTTTGTTAACGTAGTTACAAATGATGATGAGCTACAAGATAAAACACAAAAACTTGCACTCAAAATTGCCTCAAAAAGCCCAATTGCACTTCGTCGTATGAAAGAAGTGGCTAATCAAGCTTTAGATAAATCGAGAGATGCAGCATTAGAGCATGAGCAAGTATTGTTAAGAAAGCATATGCGTTCATACGACTTTACCGAAGGCTTAACTGCGTTTTCTGAAAAACGTAAACCGCAATTTATCGGCAAATAGCAAGAGTTGCTTAATTAAGCTAATAATAGGAACCAAGAACATGAGTAATATTTATATCGCAGGTGTTGGCATGACTAAGTTTGGTCGACACATCGAACGTACATTAGAAAGTTTGACTGGCGAAGCAATTGAAAAAGCACTTGCTGATGCTGGTTGTGATAAAGACGAAATTGGAACGGCATTTTTCACTGGCTGTACTCAAGGCCATTTACATGGTCAGGGTATGGTACCCGGACAAGTTTACTTAAGTAAAAATGGTATTGAAGGTATCCCTATCTTTAATGTTGAGAATGCTTGTGCTTCAGGTAGTTCAGGTTTTTATCTAGCCAACCAAATGCTTAAATCAGGTGCATGTGATATTGCACTAGTTGTTGGCGCAGAGAAGATGAATGTAGCCGACAAAGCTAAGATGTTCTCTGTATTTGATGGTGCATGGGATGTGAGCAATCCAGAGCAAAACCTTAAAACTTTATTAAAGCCTGCTGAAGGTTTTGAAGTGCCACCAGGTACAACCTCAGAGCGCCCTTATAGTGTGTTTATGGATGTATATGCAGCTTTTTGTCGTAACCATATGAAAACATTTGGTACAACTCAAAGACAAATAGCGGCAGTGAGCGCTAAGAACCACCAGCACTCAGTTCATAATGAATTGTCGCAATTTAGAGACCCTTATACGATTGATGAAGTAATGGCAGCTCCACCAATTACTTACCCTTTAACTTTACCTATGTGTGCACCTATTTCAGACGGTGCGGCAGCGGTTGTGGTTTGTAATGAAGAAGGGCTGAAAAAATTAAATGCCGAAAAGCGCGCTGTTCGAGTACTTGCTGCTGTTATTCGCAGCGCTACTAGCCGACCAGCTGATCAGTGGGATCAGCACTGTGAGCATTTAGCGGCAAAAGAAGCCTATGAAATAGCGGGTGTTGGTCCACAAGATATGGACGTGGCTGAAGTTCATGATGCAACAGCAATGGGTGAAATTTTACATGCTGAAAACCTTGGTTTAGTTGGTTTTGGTGAAGCTGGACCAGCTGCAGAAAATGGTGACTTTACAATTGGAGGCCGCATTCCAATTAACCCATCAGGTGGCTTAGAGTCTAAAGGTCATCCGCTAGGTGCGACAGGGCTTGGTCAAATTCATGAGCTTGTTGTTCAACTTCGTGGTGAAGCCGGTGCTCGTCAGGTTGTTGGTGCTAAACATGCGGTACATGAAAACAGCGGTGGGTTAGTAGGTATTGAAGAAGGCGCTGTGTCAATTAACATTTTAGCAAAAGCTTAATTTTATTAAGTGGCTAGTATCGACCTTGTAAAAGATTAATGTAATGAGGAATAAATAATGAACTTCCAAATGACTGAAGAACAAAAAATGGCCGTTGAGTCGGTTCGTAAATTCGTACAAAACGAGATTGAACCAGAAATTAGAGCTCACGGTGAAAGCCACTTTAGCAAAGAACAATTGGTAAAGTGGAGCAGTAAATTATCTGAATTTGGCTATATCAGTGCTCCACACCCAGAAGAAAGTGGTGGCTATGGAATGGACTGGAAAACGCATCTTTTAATTTGGGAAGAAGTTGCGGTAGGTTCATTAGATCTCGCGCTTACTGGGTTAATTAACGTAGCAGGTATTGATTTGTTAATTAATAATGCTCCTCAACATATCATTGATGAGTATGTACCAGGTTTAATTTCGGGTGAGAAGTTTATTTCTATTGGTATTTCTGAACCAGATGTGGGTTCAGATGTAGCTGCTGTTAAAACTCGTGCGGTAAAAGATGGCGATGAGTGGGTTATTAATGGCGAAAAAACTTGGATTTCAAATGGCGAACATATGGATATATTCGTTTGTACCTGTAAAACAGGCGAAGGTGAATTAACGCATATTGCTATTCCTGCCGACACACCAGGTTTAGAAGTTAAGGGAATTGAAAAAATGGCGTTAAACAGCCAGTCAACTTCTCAAATTTTCCTTGCTGATGTTCGTGTGCCTGTAGCGAATACGGTTGGCAAAGAAGGTGATGGATTAAAAAATACATTGGTAACGTTTGAACGTGCTCGTTGTCATATGGCGGCTTGGGGTTATTCAATTGCTCGTCGTGCGCTGGAAGAATCTGTTAAATATAGTCAAGAGCGTACACAGCATGGCAAACAGATTGCGGGTCACCAGCTAATTGCACTTAAAATTGCTAAAATGGCAACTGAAATTGATGCGGCTCGACTATTAACTTTACGTGCTGCTGACATGATTGATAATGGTATTCGTTGTGACAAAGAGTGCTCAATGGCGAAATGGTACGGTACTGAAATAGCGGTTACTGCTTGTCGTGATGCTGTGCAAATACACGGTGGTAATGGTGTTACTAAAGAATTTATTGTTGAACGTTTAGCTCGTGAAGCGATTGTTGGACCAATTCCTGATGGGACTACAGAAATTCAGCAGTTGTTAATTGCTCGCTTGTTAACAGGTATTCAAGCATTTAAATAATTCTATCGTTGGTTACTGCAAGTTAACCAGCATGTGTATAAAAATTTGAGAGAAAGTTCATGAATTTGCAAGATAAAGTTGTTGTTATAACAGGTGGCGCTTCTGGCTTAGGTAAAGCGACAGCAGAATATTTAGTAGCAGAAAAGGGCGCTAAAGTTGCCTTGTTTGACCTAAATGAAGACGCAGGCAATGCGACCGTGGCTGAGCTTGGGGAAGATAAGGCTATCTTTTGCCAAACTGATGTAACAAGTGAAGAAAGTATAGATGCTGCGATTGCTGCTGTAATGGATAAGTTCGGTGCAATTCACGGTGACGTTAATGCGGCTGGTATTCCACTACCGTGTAAAATTTTAGATAAAGAAGGTATTGCTTCAAGCCTAAAAAAATACGCTACGGTAATTAACGTTAATTTATGTGGTGTATTTAATGTGATGGCTAAATGTGCTGAACAAATGGCAAAGAATGAGCCAGACGAAAAAGGTGAACGAGGAGTGATTATAAACATTTCATCGGGGGCAGCTTTTGAAGGGCAAATTGGTCAAAGTGCATATTCAGGTTCAAAAGCCGGAGTTAATGGTATGAATATTCCAGCTGCACGAGAATTAGCCCGTTACGGTATTCGTGTAAATTCAATTGCACCAGGTTTATTTGGTACGCCTATGGTTAAGTCGCTAGGTGAAAAAGTGGTTAATTCACTTGTAGAAATGTGTGAAGCGCCTAAACGTATGGGTGAAATGGAAGAGTTTGCACATACTTGTTCTTTCTTATTTGAAAATGGCTATATGAATGGTCGTATTGTCCGATTAGATGGCGCTACAGTGATGCAAGCTAAGTAAGTTCTTAATAAGTTATTAAAGCACCTTTAAGGTGCTTTTATACCAATTGCATTAAATATTTAGTCAGTTCAGAGCTGTGTCAGGGGAGTTAGAACAAAGCAAATTGATGCAGGTGTAGCATTCTCCACTAAAGCAATTTGTAAAGTTATTACTCTCCTGACAAGCTCCCGAAGGGCGAGTTTAAAAGGCTTATATGCTTGCGTTATTGATTTTGATAAGGGAATAACCATTACCTGCAACCAATGCCTTGCCTCTAAGCCTTTTAACTCTCGCTGAATGATCAAATATTTAATTTAATTGGTATTATAACGTGGAGAAAATGAAATGGGACCACTAAACGGTATAAAAGTTGTTGAGTTGGCTGGCTTAGGGCCATGTCCGGCAGCTGGTATGATACTAGCTGACTTTGGGGCTGAGGTTATTTTAATTGAACGTAAAACGGCTAACCCTAACGCTGGTATTGATTTAGATAGCAATAAAGATGCTTCATTTTTTAAGCGTGGTAAAAAGTCGATTGCACTAGACTTAAAAAATCCTGATGATGTTGAAACAGTATTGAAGCTTGTTGAGCAATCAGACGTGTTAATTGAAGGGTTTCGCCCAGGCATTACTGAAAAGTTGGGGCTTGGACCGGAGGTTTGTCATCAGCGCAACCCAAAACTCGTATATGGTCGTATGACTGGTTGGGGGCAAACAGGACCTTTAGCAAAAAATGCTGGCCATGACATCAACTATGTATCAATTACTGGAGCCTTGCATTATGGCGGTTTACCTGACGATGCACCATATCCAACACCAACCTTAGTGGGCGATATTGGTGGTGGCACCTTACCATTGGTCATTGGTATAACTTCAGCGCTTTTATATGCACAAAACACTGGCCAAGGGCAGGTGATTGATGCAGCTATTTGTGACGGCACCATTTATAGCATGGGGTTGTTAACCAGTATTAGGGCGCAGGGGTTGCTACGTGAAGAAAAAGGGCAAGACTTTTTCGGCGCAGGATCTCATTGGTGCAATACTTATCAATGTGCTGACGGGAAATATGTTTCAGTTCAAGCGTTAGAGCCTAATTTTTATAAAGAATTAGTTACATTGTGTGGCTTTGCTGATGATGATGACTTTGCTCAGCAGAACAATAAAAAGTTGTGGCCTCAAGCAAGAGCAAAAATGGCGGCATTTTTTGCAAGTAAAACTCAAGCACAATGCAACGATATTTTAGAAGGAACTGATGCTTGTTATGCACCTGTTTTATCTATTCCAGAAGCAGCTGAGCATGAGCATATTAAGGCGCGTGGCTGTTATACAGGTGAAGGTCAATATTTACAGCCAACACCTGCGCCTAAGTTTAGTGTTAGCCAGCCTTGTATTGGTGAAATTCCTAACGTTGGGCAACATACAGCAGAAATTTTAAATTCGCTGAACAAGTAAATACGAATACTTAACCTCGCACTGGTAAGTGCATTTCTCCTCTGTAGGCTAATTGACTTGGAATGTCCTCGCTTTTAGCCTCTTTTTATTCCTTTTAAAATTCTACATCTTCTTGTATTTGTTCTTTTGTATTAAAAGATGCCTACTTTAGAGTAAATACTTAACTGCATGTTTGCCAATTTTGACCTGATAATTGAGCTCAAAGACAGTTTACTTATAGTCATGAAATTAGAACATTATAATTATTAAGAGAGTTAGAGATGAAAGTTAATTTTAGCAGCCAATTCCAAAGTATTGTTGATAAATGGGGAGACTTGGAAGCAATAGTTAACGTAGAACGTGACCGCCGTTTTACTTATCGAGAATTTCATTTAGTAACTAATAAAATAGTGAACATGCTTTCGACGACGTTTGGCATGGAAAGAAATGATCGCTTTGTTAATATTTTAGATAACGACAACATGGCGTTATTTCATTTCCCTACTATTTTTAAATCACATTTTACTGGGGCTTTTACTAACTCACGCGATGCTATTGCTGAGCATGAATGGCAAATAGAATATTCTAAACCTAAAGTTGTATTTATAGAGAATATGCACTTAGCAACGCACTTAGAAATGCTAATTGGGCATGGCATTAAAGTGGTTTGTATGGATCCAATTCCTTCTGAGTTTGAAGGTAATGACAACCTGTTTTATTTATGGGATCTGTTAGCGCAGGTATCTGATGAAAATCCAAATATGGAGATTGATGATAGAGAGCATCAATCTATCATTCGTTTTACAGGTGGTACGACAGGTAAAGGTAAGCCAGCGGTGTATTGTGCTGATAATTGGCTAGGTTTACGCGATACTTTGTATGCGTTAGATGAAGCTTGCTTTGATACCAATACTAGAATGCAACATATTGCGCCAATTAGTCATGGTAGTGGTATGTTCTTAGTGCCTACATTCTTTAGTGGTGGTTGTAACATTACTTTAAATGAACCTGATTTGGTGAAATATTGTCAAACCATTGAGACAGAAAAATCAACTCACGCTTTTCTTGTACCAACTATACTTTATCGTATGCTTGAGATCCCAGAAGTGCAAGATGTTGACTTTTCAACCATGCAAAATATGTATTATGGCGCTGCGCCGATGAGCCCTGCAAAACTAAAACTGTTACAGAAAAAATTCGGTAATATTTTTATTCAGGCTTATGGCTCAACTGAGCATTTTGCTATCGCGCTTTCATTAAGTAAATCTGATCATTTATGTGAAAATGGTGACGATAAGCACTTGTCTTCAGCAGGTCGTGTAACTGCTGGTGTTGAAGTTGAAATTATGGACGATGATGGCGAGCCCGTAAAAAGAGGAGAAATAGGTGAGTTTTGGCTACGCTCTCGTGGTGTTTGTTTAGGCTACTTAGACAACCCTGAAAAAACAGCAGAAGAGTTTTATGACGGCTATTGGAAATCAGGTGATATGGGCTATAAAGATGAAAATGGCTATATTTACTTAGTAGATCGTAAAAAAGATATGATCATTTCTGGTGGCTTCAATATTTATGCCACTGAAGTTGAAGCGGCAATTAATGCTCATAACGCAATTTTTATGTCAGCAGTTGTTGGCATTCCTCATGAAGAATGGGGTGAGGCTGTTCATGCCGAGGTTATGCTAAGAGAAGGTGAACAGGTGTCAGAGCAAGAGCTAATTGCTTTTGTTAAAGAGTCATTAGGTAGTTATAAGTCACCAAAATCAATAGTAATTGTTGACCAATTACCACTTACTGTCGTTGGTAAGGTGTTAAGGAAAGATGTACGTAAAAAGTATTGGGAAAACTCAGACAGAGCCGTTGGCTAAGGTTTAGGGGAGAGATATTATGTCAGCCCAAGAGCAAGTGGTAGTTGAAGATCAAGCTTGTGAATTTGCATTGCAGCTGAAAAAACAGCAGCAAGCTTATTTAGCAAATCCTATGCCTTCAGCAGATGAGCGTATTGCACGATTAAAGCGTTTAAGGAAGTCTTTATTAGCCCACCAAGATGAGTTGATTGAGTCACTAAATAAAGACTTTGGTCGCCGAAGCCCTGAAGAAACTTTGTTGTTAGATGTTTTACCTAACATTAATAACATTGATTACTGCGTTAAGCGCCTTAAAAAGTGGATGAAAACTGAAACTCGCCATACGGACTTATTAGTGCGACCTGCAAAGGTTGAATTAATGTATCAACCAGTTGGTGTAGTTGGCATTATTGGTGCGTGGAATGGCCCTATAATTGTTACTTTTGGTCCCTTGGTTACCGCGCTTGCTGCCGGCAACTCTGCCATGATAAAAATGTCTGAGTTCAACCCTGAAACTAACAAAGTCGCTAAGAAAATTATTGCCGAAGCGTTTGATGATTCACTAGTGTCAATTTTTGATGGAGAAGCAGAGGCATCTGCTCGCTTTTCTGCATTACCGTTTAACCATTTAATGTTTACTGGCTCAACAGCAGTAGGTCGCCATGTTATGCGCGCAGCTTCTGCAAACTTAGTACCGGTAACTTTAGAGTTAGGTGGTAAGTGTCCAGTGATTGTTTGTCCAGATATGGACATTGACGATGCTGTAAGTCGATTTATCTATGGTAAATGTGCTAATTCAGGTCAAATTTGTTTATCACCAGATTATATATTATGTCCTGAAGGTAAAGAGCAAGCTGTAGTAGATGCATACTGTAAGCGTTTCAAAGAGATGTTTCCTGCGTTTAGCTCTACAACAGATCATTCAAGTGTTCACTCTGAACGTCATTTTCAACGTTTACAAGAAATACTATCTGATGCCAAAGCCAAAGGAGCAACAGTAATATCTGCTAACGGTCAGGAACCAGATCCAAAAACTCGTATGATGCCGACGCATTTAGTGTTGAATGCTACTGAAGATATGATTGTGATGCAGGAAGAAATTTTTGGTCCAATTTTACCAATTAAAGGCTATAAATCAGTAGAAGAAGCTGTTAGTTATATTAATCAAGGTGGTCGTCCGCTTGGTCTTTATATCATGAGCTTTGATAAAACTACACAAGACTACATTTTAAATCATACACATTCGGGTGGTGTGAGTATTAATGAAGTTGTCTCACATGCACTTTGTGACGATGTACCTTTTGGCGGTGTTGGTGATTCTGGTATTGGTCACTATCACGGTCATGAAGGTTTTAAAGCGATGAGCAAGGCGAAAACAGTGCTGAAACGTGGCAAATTTTATCCTGGAAAATTCACTGCGCCGCCGTACGATAAAGGCTTTTTGCGTCCTATTTTAAAATGGTTACTTCGTCAGTAAATCATCAACACTATTACAACAGGAATTAAAGATGTTTGATTATATTGTTATTGGTGGCGGTTCAGCTGGGGGCGTGTTAGCACATCGCTTATCAACCGATCCGAACAATAAAGTATGTTTGTTAGAAGCTGGTGGTGCTGGTAACAATAAGTTGGTTTCAACGCCAGGTGCTTTTGCTGCACTTATTCAAGACTTTAAAATAAATACCATCAACTGGCGTTATAATACATTGGCGGATAAGTCGATGAATAATCGCACACAATACCAACCACGCGGCAAAATGCTAGGTGGCTCTAGTGGTATTAACGGCATGGTGTACATTCGTGGTTGTAAGGAAGATTACGATCATTGGGAAAGCCTGGGCAACAAAGGCTGGGCTTATGATGATGTACTACCTTACTTTAAAAAAGCAGAAAACAATGAACGTGGTGAAAATAAGTACCACGGTGTTGGTGGTCCGCTAGAAGTTAGTAATGGTGATGAAAGTTTTGATGTTTATAATGGCTTTATAAAGTCAGGCCTTGAAAAAGGCTATAAAATGAATGAAGACTTTAATGGCGATTATCAAGAAGGTATTGGCTATTATCAATTTACGGTGAAAGATGGCAAACGCGCTGGCGTTAAAGCTTGTTATATAGATCCTGCAATGGAGCGCAGTAACTTAACCGTTGAAACAGGTGCTCAGGTTCAACGTATATTATTTGAAGGCAAACGAGCGGTCGGTGTTGAATATATGCAAGACGGTAAATTGGTTACCGTAAAAGCTGCAAAAGAAGTATTAGTTTGTGGCGGTACTTTTAATTCTCCGCAAATGTTGATGCTATCAGGCATAGGTCCTAAAGCAGAACTGGAAGAAAAAGGCATCGAAGTTATTCATGACTTACCAGGTGTTGGCAAAAATTTACATGATCATCCTGACGTTATTTTAGTGGTGAAAAGTAAGAAGAAGTCAGGTATAGCACTTAATCTCGTGGGAACAATTAAATCAACCATCGCTCTGTTTAAATATGCGTTAGCAGGTAAAGGGTGGTTAGCTAGTCCACCAACTGCGGCAGGTGGCTTTATTAAAACTTCACCAGAAAAAGAACGTCCAGATGCGCAATTACACGTTGTGCCGTTAGCTTACCGTGATCATTGTCGTGATTATAAAATCATGACCAAATGGGGGTATAGTGTAATTATTAATACATCAAATCCTAAAAGTCGTGGCGAGTTAACATTAAAAGACAGTAACCCGATGACTCCTCCTAACATTAAGTTAAATTTGTTATCACATCCTGATGATATGAAAGACTTAAGAGAAGGGGTGAAGCGTTTGCTTGATATACTTAATAGTGACGGCTTTAACGAGCATCGTGATTGTTTATTAAAGCCTGATGTACCGCTCAATACAGATCAAGAAATTGAAGAATACCTAAGAAGAGAAGCTTCTCACGCCTATCACCCTGTTGGCTCATGCAAAATGGGTAATGATGATATGGCTGTTGTTGATGAGCGATTACGTGTACACGGTTTAGAAGGTATTCGTGTTGTTGATGCGTCTGTTATGCCGACGGTAACCTCAGGTAATACCAACGCACCTACTATTATGATCGGTGAAAAAGCAGCAGATATGATTTTAGAAGATAACGCTTAAAACCGTGAGTTTGCTTGAACCAGCTGATTGAGAAAGCCCTATAGTTACTTTAATGAGCTATAGGGCTTTTATATTGAGTTCGTTTTAATGTCTTCGTCTTCTTGAGTTAAGAAAGATCATTAATAAAATCATCTATTGCTAATAGTACTTGTTTCGTGTGGGTCTTATGGGGCATATGACCACAGCTTTGAATAATATTCAGTTGAGCTTGACCTGTGGATTGTTCAACTATATAGCTTGGAAAAGCGACAGAGCCATATTCATCTTTTTCACCATGTAATGCTAGTACTGGACAAGTAATTTTGCTTGCTACTGTTAGTTGCCAAGTGCGAAACTCAGGGTTTAGCCAAACTTCTGTCCATGCATCTATTACCCATCGCGTTTTATCACCATGCCACTTAACTAGTTTCTCGAAATGCTGAGGTTGTTGAAAGACAGATTTTGCCTGCTCAATACCGCTAATTGTAAGATCTTCAACAAATGCTTGTGCGGCAATGGTTATAATTGATAAACATTCCTTATCTTGTGCGGCAATGTTAATAGCCATTGCACCACCAACACTATGACCAAGTACTAAATATTCTGTTAAACCTAATTTAGCCTTGATTTGAGGAAAGTAAACTAAGCCTTCTTCTTCTATAAAGTTAAGAGATGGTAATTGCTCTCTAGCGTCTGAACTCCCAAAACCAAGTCTGTCGTAGGCAATAACCTGTCTAGATAATTTAGTTGCTAGTTGAAGAGGGAAGTCTTTCCATTGATTTACTGAACCAAGTGAATCGTGTAATAGCACAATAGGCGCTTTATTTTCTATAGATTCTGGTGTCCATATTTTTACGAAAACTTTGCCGCTATTTAAATCGATGTATTGCGTTGTTATGTTCATGATCTTTATTACTTCAGTAGATAGATCAACCCTTAGGGTTAATGTTTGGTGTTTTAGGTTTTGTTATTACTTTACTATTTTTATTTAACGCCTTGAGATAGCTTTTTGAGAGCCGATCAGTTTGTTTATCTGAAGATACTGGCGAAAAAACGCTTTCAAATAATGAACTAGTTGCCGAATTTTCTTCTCTGCTGAGTTCCTTAGTTAATAGATTTATGTTGTTAGACTTAGTAACAGTGTCTAAGTAAATATAAGCCCATTTTATAAAGCTTTTGTGGTCATTGCTTTTTATCGCTTGTTTTAGCTGAGCTTTGATCTTTTTTGTTCGGTGTTTATCTTGATTTGAATTATTAGTTCTTTTTCTAATAAAAACTAAATAACCAATAAGTAAGCATAGAGCACATAATAGGTAAAAAAATATGGTTAGGTTTTTAGTTATATACAACTGAAACTGTTGCCCAACAGTAAGTGAGCCGATGGCTATTGGTTGTGAATCAAGTTGTGCATGTTTAAGGGTTTGAGCGTTATTGTCCCACCAAGCAAGTTTGATTTTTGGAATAACCACTTTTCCTTGCTGCTCAACGATATAAGTGAACTTTTGAATGCGCGTTGCAAGCTTGTTGCCTCGGTTGTTGTTGTCGATAAGCTCTGGTGTCGATAAGTAATGAGGTAAACCATGAATGGTATTGTGGTTTATTTCAGGTAGCATCATGGCAAGTAAGCCGTCTGCTTCAATGGTGATAGTGCGAGTGACAGCATCACCAGGCAATAACTGTGTTAAATCTTTATCCCAAGCTTGTTTAATAGCCAAGTGATTAGCTGCCCACCATTGGCTGTTTTCATCAAGACTATTTTGCAATTGCTTTGGTACTAAGGCGCTGAAGACTATAGGGTTAGTTAGTATGATTCCTTCAATATCACCTTGACCAATAACATGAATTTTCATGCTAACTTCAAATTCAGGAACCATATAGTTAGTTGCTTGTTGCGGAAATATCGAAAACTCTTTTTCATGCACCGTCCACCGTTTACCATTGAGGTGTTCGCTACTATTTAGGCCAAAATTACTGCGCTGGATAACAATGGCGTTATCAATTTCTGGCAAAGTGAATGTTACCGACCCTTTAAACCAAGTGGATGTTGCAATTCGCAGTTTTATCGTTACTTCTTGACCAACTATCACAGGTCTATCGTTTACAACTTCAATAGATACTTGTAGCTCATTTTGTCTGATTAAATCGTCAATAGTTGTTGCTGCATGTGCTAATGAATAAGGTAGCAGTAGCAAAAAAAGAGCAAGTAATTTAGCTTTACTCATTGCTACTCCCTAATAGTTTTTGCTTATTCACTTGTATTTGCAGTTTGTTTGCTAAAAATTTACTCGGATTTTTTTGTAGATTTTCCATCCACATTTTGGCAAGTTGCTCATTCTTTAGTATTTGTTCTGCACTGTATTGCTGAACTTCTTGCTTACGTTGATTCGTTTTTATTTGTTTACCTTTTGCCTGTTTAAATTGATCACTTGTTTCATCATCTGAACGTTCATTTTGCTCTTGTTTTTGATGTTCAGATAACGACTCTCGAGCTTTAATTATTTTTTGCACAGCCGCTAAGTTTTCAATGATTGCTTGGTTATTAGGGAAAACGGCAAGTAACGATTGATAAATAGACTCAGCAGCATAGTATTTTTCTGCATGAGCGTAGGCGTTTGCTAAACGTAATTTGGCATCATTGCTATCTATTCTTGAAAAGTATTCTATTGCGAGGTCAAAGTCTTCGTTTAGGTAATAAGAGGTGGCCTTCCACATCGTATTTTCGAATCGCTCAGCAGCGGTTTTATAATCTTTCAAATAAAAATATAGTTGTCCTTGTTGGTTAGGAGTTAACCAAAAATTAGCAAAGCTGTTTTCAGCAGCTTGGCCTTGAGTACTTGGTAGTGATAAGCAAAGTACAACAATAAAACTTGACCAGCGAATCGTCCAGCCTAGTCTAAACCACAGTAAATAAAGTAACATTGCGGGAAAAACAAGCCAATAACCGCTATCAACCCAAGGGATATGTTTGTCATTTATTGGGTTATAAAAGCTTTTGATTCTACTGACTAGTTGGTGAATGTCTTGTTTATTAATTGTTGCCGACAGATAAAAACCGTCTATTTCATCTGAAATGCGACTAAGCTTTTGATTGTTTAATGAAGGAAGCGTTAAACCTTTTGCGCTAAGCTCTTCATTCGTAGAGCCGATGCCGTAAATTAACATTTGATAGCGGTGTTGTTCAGAAAAGCGTGTTAATGCCTGTTGGCTTTGTTCGGTGATGTCATCGGTTATAAGTAAAACGGTAACGGGTGTATCGTCGCTGATGGTTGCTTGTTTTATTAAAGTTAACGCATTAGCTACAGACTTTCCTTGCTGAGGCATTATTTTGGTTGTAACAGCTGACAAGTAGTTTCTTAATATATTGTGATCGTTTGTTAACGGTAATATTGAGTGAGCACTGCCTGAATAGACAATTAAGCTGGTATAACCTTCAGGGCGTTCAGCGAGAAGATCTGATACTTTTTGTTTAGCTCGCTCAAGTCTAGAAGGCTGAATGTCAACACTATTCATGGAGTTACTGGTATCAAGCAATATGAATAGAGCAGAGCTGTCTTGTAGAAAAGGAGAAGGCTGGCGTTGCCAACTTGGGCCCATTAAAATCACGGTAATTAGCAGCATTACAACCCATGCAACAATTGAGGGAGATATTTTTCTGATACTTCCAGCTTCTGCTGTTAGTTCTTGATAAATGTGCTGAGCAAAAACCTTTTTAGCTTGCTGGTCTTCATTTTTCTTCGAGTTTTTGTTCGATAACAATAACCAGAGTATCGGGATCAACAATGCCCACCATGGCCTTAAAAAGTGAAAGTTTTGTAGTAGTTGCGAGTAAGCCAGGTCACTGATCATAGGGCACCTTAACTTTTATTCTTGAACGTATATACACTACCATACATAAATTCATAATAACTAAGGTAATCAAAGGGATATGATGCATACTTTGTTTAGGGCGAAATGATATAGAGTCATATGTTTGCGGTTCAAGTTGGGCAATATTTAGGTAAGCTTGACTAAGTTGGCTGGTGTCCATCGCATGATAAAAATTTCCACCAGTTAGCTCAGCGATGCGCTTTAAGGTTTTACTATCGAGTTTTCGCTCGCCAATCGTTGCTGGGTCGCCAAGCGCAATTGTATATATTTTAACGCCGTAGCTAGCAGCTATTTTTGCAGCGTCTATTGGTGGTACTTTGCTGCCTGCATCATTACCATCGGTCAGTAAAATAAGTACTCGGTTTTTTGTTTCACTTTCTTCAAAGTGCTTAATTGCAATACCTATGGCGTCACCAATTACCGTACTTTGGCCCGCCATTGCAATTTCAGTTTCATTGAGTAAAGTTAACCAAGTTGCATGGTCTTCACTAAAAGGCATTTGAAGGTAGGCTGCAGAGCCAAATACAATTAAACCTAAACGATCGTTTTTACGCTCCATAGCAAGAGATTTTAGCACTGACTTAACCATGGTTAGTCGGTCAACTGTATTATCACTTGCCACTTTAAAGTCAGTTGTTGCCATTGACCCTGAAGCATCAACAGCAACCATTAGATCTCTTGCTGATTTTGTTTGTACTATTGGATCTTGCAACCATTGAGGTTTTGCAGCAGCTAATACAAAAAGCAACCAAGAAATGATCAAAACAGACTTTTGTAACCGGCTTGGCTGTTGTGTTTTTGCCCCTAGCTTGGCTTTATCACCTGATATTTCGATGAGCTTATTGAAAAATGGTACTTTAACCATTTGATTTTGTTGTAGGTATTCTGGAAGAAAGCGTAGCAACAGAGGTAACGGTAGAAGAAGAAATAGCCAAGGGAATACAAATTCAAGCATTAGGTTACTTGCTCTTAACTAAGTTTAATAAGCTAAAAGGTTTTATGACGGGATTCACTCCTTCGTAAGGATGCTGCTGGATCCAAAGTTTGGTTTGTTCTATTAATGAGTGCCACTGTTTCTCTGTGCACGCTTCTTTTGGTACTTGGTATAGGTTATCACCTAATAGTTGGTGGGCATTACTATCAAATACTTGTTTTTTATTATGAGTATTTAAAAAATTAAACCAATCTTTTCCTGTTTGTCGCGCAATAATTTCACGAGGGAAAATATAAAGAGCAGTTCCTTTTATTAGCTCTGCTAGTTGATATAGTCGCGCTTGTTCGGTTAACGAAGAGTTTGCTAGTTCAGCTAAAGCCAATAGTGCACTTTTTCGATAGTGGTTATTAATTTGATAAATTAATTTTTGAATAATAAAGATTATTAACCAAGTAATAAATATTATTGCAAGGTAGCTCCACCCTGGGGCAAAAGGTAAAATTGGTAAGGTTTCTGGCATTGGAGCCTCATTAAAGTTGGTCAATGCTAAATTGCCAAAACTTTGATTGATTGTTGATGAGGCATCTAACATTAAGCTGCCCCTAGGTGTTTACGAACTTGTCCAGCAACGTTAAATTCTGTTGAAAAAGACAATAATGGAATATTGTGTTTAGCAAACGTTGTTTGCATGTTAGACAACTTCTGTTCGGTATAGTGATTAAACTTTTCTGTTAGACCTTTTTTATTAGCTGACAGTTGTAATTGGTATTCGCCATCTCCTAACACTAGGTTTTCTAGCGGGCGAATATCATGCTCTAGTTGGTCATAAACGTAACAGGCGATAATGTCGTTGTGCTGAGTTAGTTTTGCAAGGCTCGGTATTATTGATGCCTGCGGGTCAATAAAATCTGAAATAACTATTAGCAAGTAATCGTGAGTAATAAACTTTTCAGCTTTTTTGAGTAAGCCAGCCATTGAAATGGGCTTGTTGGTTTGGGCACTGTTACTGTTTATTATTTGATTAAACTTAACTATTAATGCTAAATACTGTTGAAACTTTGTATGACTTCTAGTTGGTTCACATTCAATGTAACGTTGATCTGACAATATAATAAAGCCAACACTATCACCTTCATCTAATGCCTTCCATGCAATTAACGCACTAAGTTCAGCTGCTAAAACTGACTTCATTTTCCATTGGCTGCCAAAGTGCATATTTGAACGTTGATCGACAATGATCATGACAGGTCGGTCTTTTTCTTCACAATAAAGGCGCACATAGGGCTTGCCCATACGATTAGTGACACGCCAGTCAACATTTCTTATATCGTCTCCTGGGCGATAATCTCTTAACTCGGAGAAGTCCAAACCTCTTCCCCTAATGGTAGAGCGTTTACGACCCATTAATTTACTTTTTAATGGTTGATTAGATAAAAAGCTAAAGCCATGAGCGTCGTGTTTTAAACGCATAAGTTGTTTTAGCGTTATTTGTATGCGTTCATCAATTGCTTTAACTGTTTTCATTGGCTTGGTTTATACGACAGCGACTTGCTTAATTATTTCGTTAATAACATCGTCAGAAGTTATTCCGTCAGCTTGCGCTTCATAACTTAGGTTTATTCGATGTCTGAGGACGTCACAAACTACTTGTCTAACATCATCGGGATCTACATAGTCTTTTTCATTTAAGAATGCTTGTGCTCGTGAACACCTGTCTAAAATGATACTAGCGCGAGGACTAGCGCCAACTGCTATCCAGTTTTTTAAATTGCTATTTGGGTAGCGTTCTGGTTTACGAGTCGCCATCACTATTGCGACAATGTACTTTTCTACCGCTTCACTCATGTGTATGTTTAATACTTGTTGACGAGCATCAAAAACAACACTTTGTTGTATTTTGATAGGCGCTTGTTGTTTGTTACCTTCTTCTGAGCGCACTAAACGAATTATTGATAATTCTTGTTCATCATCAGGGTAGTCGATTTGAATTTTTAGCGCGAAACGATCGATTTGTGCTTCAGGAAGAGGGTAGGTACCTTCTTGCTCTATTGGATTCTGTGTGGCCAATACCATAAATAGATCAGGTAATTGATAGCTTTTCCCCATCACAGTAACTTGTCTTTCTTCCATTGCTTCAAGCAATGCCGCTTGTACTTTTGCAGGAGCTCTATTGATTTCGTCGGCTAGAACTAATTGATTGAATATAGGCCCTTCTTTAAAGGAGAGATCAGTTTTACCATCGATATCTTGGAACATTTCTGTGCCTGTAACGTCTGATGGTAACAAGTCGGGCGTAAATTGAATACGCCCCAACTTAGCTTCAAGCACTTTAGCCAAGGTGCGAATAGAGCGGGTTTTAGCGGTACCAGGTAATCCTTCAAGCAGTACGTTGCCGTTGGTCAGCAATGCAATTATTAAGGCATTAACGAGCTTTTCTTGCCCTAAAATTGACTGGTTTACTTCTGACTGAAGCGCTTTAATTTGAGCTAATATGTTTTCGGCCATATTTATTCTTTATTGGTAATGGTGTTATTAGTTTATTTGTAATGCCAAAAGTGTGTATAAATACATGGTTTTTAATGAATTACATAACTAAGCTTTTATTTTAGTGTAGAACGAAAAAGCAAGAGCTGTATTAACTCTTGCTTTTTTTTTTGTGATTTTTATTTATATGTCACGTTTTCCCAAATTTTCATTTTTTCAACAACCGTTGAAAAGGTAAAGTCGGCTGGTGCTTGTGATGGCGGGAATTCTTTAAATGTTTGTAAGAATTTTATTACTTCTGTTGCCGCAGGAGCAACAGTAAATAAGTGATCTACCGACCATCTATCATAGCCTCCCGCATTTATTGGTGCTTCTTCATATGGATCTTGGCGTAAATTTAAAATTAAAGGTAGACGGCGTGCCACTAAAGGACAAGCCCATACTTCCCAACCCTTACATTTTTGCTCTAAGAATAATAATTTCCAGTCGCCCATTCTAATTGCAGCAACTTTGCCGCCATCGGTTGCATAAATAAAGTTTTTACGAGGCCAGTTTGAGTTGTCATCAGCTGTGGTATTTTTACCTGTTTTAAGCTGCGGCAGAATATTAAAGCCGTCTAAATGAATTTTATATTTTTGACCATTAATGGTTGTGCCTTGTTTTAGCTGTGCTTTGATTTCTGTATCGCCAACAGCTGCCATAATGGTAGGAATCCAATCAAGGTGTGAAGTCATTTCATTAACCACTTGACCTGATTTGATTTTACCTGGCCAGCGCACCATAGCTGGCGCTCTAAAACCGCCTTCCCATGTGGTATTTTTCTCACCGCGAAAACGTACTGTACCGCCATCTGGCCATGAGAACTTTTCAGCGCCGTTGTCTGTGGTATAAAGCACGATTGTATTGTCACTAATACCTAATTCGTCAAGTTTATCCAGCAATTGTCCAACATGACCGTCGTGCTCTACAAACCGTCACCATAAATACCGCCGCGTTTTGAAATGCCTTTTGACTCTTCTTTTAAGTGAGTCCATACGTGCATACGTGTTGCGTTGAACCAAACAAAAAATGGCTTTTTAGCTTTGTGCGCTTTTTCCATAAACTTTATGGTGGCTGCTAAAAACTCTTCGTCGGCTGTTTCCATACGCTTTTTGGTTAATGGACCTGAGTCTTCAATACGTCCATCAGCAAATGAATGAATAACGCCGCGAGGGCTAAAACGCTTCTTCATTTCCGCAGTCATGAATCGGTTATAGTCTTCATGTTCAGGCTCTTCTTCGGCATTTAAGTGATACAGGTTGCCATAAAATTCGTCAAAACCATGGTTTGTAGGTAAATGACTGTCTTGATCGCCAAAATGATTTTTACCAAACTGGGCGGTCATGTAACCTAGAGGCTTTAATAAACCTGCTAATGTAACATCATCTTCACGAGCGCCTTCTTTAGCACCAGGTAAGCCAACTTTGGTTAAGCCTGTACGCATTGGATGTTGGCCATGAATAAATGCAGAGCGACCAGCAGTACAAGAGTTTTCTGCGTAGTAATCAGTAAATATTGCGCCTTCTTTAGCAATACGGTCAATATTTGGTGTCCAGTGACCTGCTTGTCCCATGGTATAGGCGCTTAAGTTATCCATGCCTATATCATCTCCCCATATCGCTAATACATTAGGGCGTGAAGGATCTTCTGTTGCATGTACAGGAGTCGTTAAACAGAGTAACAAAGCACTGCTAGCAAGTATTTTTAATGATGTAATAATTTTCAAAATAATTGTCCGTTAATAGAGCAAAAGTTTATCCCGATTTCAGATAATAAGTGCGACATTCATGGAAAGGTGTAGAAGAGGAGGCCAACTGCTAAAAGTGGTACGCTCTTCTCGTCAAAGAAACAAGCAGTACTACCATGAATTATCAGCAGTTGACCGAGGGCAGAAGATATCAGATTTCGGCTCTTTTGGAACGGGGAATTTCGGTTTCTGAAATAGCTAAAACTGTTCAGTGCCATCGCTCTACGGTATACCGGGAGCTTAAACGCGGCCGCAAGGGCAGACATTATTGTCCTAACGAAGCCCAGATGTTATCAATCAAAAAACGCACATCAGCGCGTAAATACCGTATACCACAGGAGCGTGTTGATTTTATCCGCTTGCTTTTAGAAGCGGATTGGAGCCCAGAGCAAATTTCCAGTGTATTAACGAAAGTCGGTGCCGCTGTCAGCCATGAGTGGATCTACCGATTTGTTGCACAGGATAAACGCTTGGGTGGCAAGCTATATCGCCATTTGAGACAAGGACACAAGCGGTATCGTCGCGGTAAAAAAGAAAAAGCGCCCGCTATCAAGAATGCCGTTTCTATCGATGTTCGGCCAAGCATCGTTGACAGTAAGGAGCGATTTGGTGATTGGGAAATCGACACTGTCTTAGGCAAACACGGCACTGGGGCTATGGTGACTATTTTGGAGCGTAAAACACGATTTTACGTGGTAAAAAAAGTGCCATCTAAGTCAGCAGATGATGTCACCAAAGCAACCATAGAGCTACTCATGCCTTATAAGGAGCATGTGCATACCATCACGGCAGATAACGGGAGAGAGTTTGCAGGTCATGAAACCATCGCAAAGGAGTTGGAAGCTGATGTGTATTTTGCCCACCCTTATAGCTCTTGGGAGCGTGGAGCCAATGAGAATGCTAACGGCCTTTTAAGGCAATATGTGAAAAAAGGAACCGATCTAACAACAGTAACGGATAGCGATATTGAATTCGCTCTATCGCGAATAAATTATCGACCAAGAAAGTGTTTAGGCTTCAAGCAGCCAGCGATTGTATTTAAAGAAATGGCATTGGCTGCTTGATATTGACGAGTGTCGCACTTCGCAGTTGAATTCGGGATTCAATAGTTTGAATATGCTTGTTTTTATGAATTTTATTTAAACTACATTTATAATATTTCTATCAAGCTAAAAAGCGTATTAATAGCCGATTAAAACTATCCTAGTTTTTAACTATAGATGTTTTGATTAGGGCATGCTGGTCTTAACAAGCAAAAAAATGGTCTGTGCGGGCTATATCTAGTAAACATAAAATACTCGTTAGAAAATTACTTTATACTATGTTTCTGTTCATTAAAAAAAGAACTACAATGTATAATAATATCAATAATGTAGGGCTAGCATATGCGTATTACTTTGACGCATCTACATTACTAATTATGAATAATAGGGCGCTTTGTGCAAATTTCTGCAGCTAAATTTACTCCTAAAGTAATTACCAAACATTTAATAGAGCAGACAGAATTAGTTCAGCATTTAACTGCAAAACCGTTACGTAATGTAGCGATAGTGCAAGGGCTTGCTGGTTATGGTAAAACAACCTTACTTTTACAATACCTTGCTTGGTTACAAGCAAAAAAAGCCCGCACAATTTGGATTAATTTAGAAAAAGCTGACAATGATATATCACGTTTATTGCAAGTGGTTAGTGAAGCTAGTAATGCATCAGTATCGGGCTCGAGTAAAGTAGCTACAAAAGAAAACCCACATAATACTGACGACTTAAATGTATTGTTGTCGGCTATTGCTGATAATGAACAGCCTTTTTATCTTTTTCTTGATAATTTTGACGTAATAACAGAACCGTCAACGTTAAGTATTTTAAGTGACGCCCTTAATCATTTAAAAAGTCATCAGCAAATTATTATTGCTTCTCGCACTGCGCCAAAGCTTGCTTTGTCAAAATTGAAAATAGCAGATAACTTAATAGAGGTTTCAACATCGGAGCTAAAATTTAGCTTTGAGCAAACTAAAGTATATTTTTCTCGTTTTGGTGATATTCAACTAAATGAAGAACAAATATGCAAATTATATGAATTAACCGATGGCTGGCCTGCAGCATTAAAGCTGTCTACTTTTTTGATCAAACAACCAGAGCAACTTAGTCAACTGACGGTAGACGGAAAAGTTACCAGTGAGCTGTTTGATGATTATTTAATTGAAAACATTTTTAACCACAAATCTGCTGAACAACAAGAGTTTTTAGTAAAGACATCAATTCTGTCAGAGTTTAATTTGCCACTTTGCCAGCATTTATTAGCTGACACTTTTTCCGCTGGAAGAGCAGCGACAATGCTAAATGAAGATCTTGAAGAGTCGATATTGATTGAGTCAACCAATCAACAACAATCTTGGTTAAGTTATCACCAATTGTTTGCAAGCTTTTTAATTAAACTATTAAAACGAGATTATGCAGAACAGGTAGAGCCATTGCACGTTAAAGCGGCAAAGTGGTTTAAAGAAAATAACAGGCCAAGATTAGCAATAGAGCATGCTATAGCTGGTAATGCCAATGAACTTGCCGCTCAAATGATGGATGACTTTGCTCTACCTATGTTAAGAAAAGCGCAGTTTAATACATTAGCTGATTGGACAAATAGCATTTCTTCTGAGTTATTAAATCAACATATTAATTTGTATTTAGCAAAAACATGGGCTGATTTATTTTATAAACGCACATTATTGGTTGAGAAGGATATTTCTCAAATTAGTGAGTGGCAAAAGGCTAATAAGTTAACTAAAGAGCAGCAGCGTATTTTTACGTCTTTAAAAATATCGTTTAGCATAATGTCTGACAATAATGATGAGACGCTAAACGTAGTACAAGCATTGTTGGCTGATAATCAACCTAGTAACCATTCATTGGTTAGAATTGGTTTTTATAATATTCAAGCGTACATCCATTTAAGCCAAGCAAAATTTGAAGATGCAAGAATTGATGGTATGAATGCGTTGGCGTTAACGCAATTTATGGGTAAAAACAAATCATCAGATAATGTTTTTTTTACCGTAACTTATGCTCATGCCGTTCAAGCTTTTGCTCTATTATTGCAAGGAAAACTTAAAAGAGCACTCGCAGTAGCTGAGCAAGGGCTTAGAGATTTTTATCAGCAAGACTTTATTGAGTCAGCAAATGCTTATGGCGTACTTCCAGCGTATACAAGTTTACTATATGAAACGAATAAGTTAGATGACTGCGAAACTATTCTTACAAGAAACCTCTCGTTAATTAGGCAGTTTGCGTTACCAGAATGGTTAGCAGTAAGTTATTTATGCTTGGCGCGAATTCATTTGGCAAAAAATAATACTAATGATGCTATTAAAGTAATTGAGACACTTGAACAGATAGGTTATTCCGATCATTTACCTCGACTTTCGGCTATTGCGCGGTGGGAGCTGGTGAGGATCCACCTTAATAATGGTGAGGTCATATTAGCAAACGACATTGCTGAACGTATTAGTAGCGAAAATTTAGTGGTTAAAAAAGCGCAGTGCTCAATCGCTGCAGACAATGAGGCTGATACTATTACCAGCATTCGACTTTTGTTAGCAAACCAGCAATACAAGAAAGCGTTAAAGCAAATAGCTGATGCAATCGAGCAGTCGCAACCTAATCGCCATTATCGCATATTAAAATTAGAAGTTTTAAAAGTAGTTGCGTTAAAGCAGAGCAATGAACATAGACAAGCATTAAGGCTGCTAACTAAATTAGTAGCTCAAGGCCAAAATGAAGGGTTTGTTCGGACGTTTGTTGATGAAGGCGAAGTGATTAGCGAGCTATTAAAAGAGTTATACCAAACCTTAGATGACTATAACTCTAAACTAGCACTTTATATAGCATCTTTATTAGCCGCTTTTGGTATTGAAGCTAACGCGGCGCAATACGAAGAAGTAAATAATAGGCTAATTGAACCACTTACCAAGCGAGAAGAAGAGTTATTGCACCTCATTAATAAAGGCCATACTAATAGCAAAATTAGTGCGTTACTAAGCTTGTCAGAAAGTACAGTTAAGTGGCATTTAAGCAATTTATTTTCAAAATTAGGGGTTAAAAGAAGAAATCAAGCTACCTCAAAAGCACGAGAACTTGGTTTATTATAAATTTATTTTTGCTTAATTTGACGTCTTTTTACCTACTTGATAAAGCATTGAACGATTCTAAAGAAACTTATCAAAGCCCCAAATGTATAACGGTCTAGCTTGAATGTCGTTTTGGATATGAGCCTACAAAACTTAGTTACTTTTCTATCAAATTTTAAAACGTTAGCTATATTTAAGACAATTAAATAGCAGAATATGACCTGAATTTCGCATAAAGGACTCTACTATTGATAAAGGATAATTATAAATTTAAGTGAAATTAACAATCGGGGAAAGTTATGAGAAACAACAATGTTTTTGTAAAAAGTCGCTTAGCGGCGGCTATCGGGGTTTCATTCTTATTTTCAGGCAGCTTGTACGCAGAAGAAGCTGCTGGTGAGCAGGCTGAAAAAGCCAAAGAGAAATCTGGCTTAGAAGTCATCCAAGTAACAGCTCGTAAAAGAGTAGAGTCAGTTCAAACAGTACCTTCAAGTGTTAACGCGGTAACAGGCGAACATATGGAAGGCATGGGCGTACACAGTGTTAACGACCTTACTAAGTTTGTTCCAGGTCTTGAACAGCCACAACTAGCTAACCATTCACGTTTATCACTTCGTGGTGTTTCATCAGGTGATAACCAGTCATTTGAACAGTCTGTAGGAACATATGTAGACGGTGTATACCGTGGTCGTATGAATCAACAGCGTTCAGGTTTCTTCGATATGGAGCGTGTGGAGGTATTAAAGGGCCCACAAGTGTCACTTTACGGTAACAGCTCAGTTGGTGGTGCGTTAAGCATGGCTACTAAGCGTCCTGAAGTTGGTGATGAACTAAATGGTAACTTTACCGTTAAATATGAAACAGAATATGAAGAGTCACAAATTTTAGGCGGTGTAAATATACCAGTAACAGACGAATTTGCTGTTCGCGTTGCGGGTAAATGGCGTGACCAAAGTGGTGGCGCTGCATATAACCGTTATACAGGTGAAGTAGAAAATTCTTATGAAGACTCTGCATTTCGTGTCAGTGCGGTATGGGAGCCGAGTGATGAATGGAGTATTTACCTTCGTCATGAACAAGCAGATTTTGAAAAACATGGTGAAACGTTAGCTATTTATGCGCATGTAAACCCTGATTTTACGCCATTAGAAAATTCACCATTAGCCGCTTTTGGTATTGGCACAGGTGATTTAAATACGGGTAATGACGATAGTATTTTTAACAATGGCCCGTCAGGTAACTACAACGACAGTGATGAAACTATGCTTGAAGTTGTATGGCAAATTAACGACAGCATGTCATTAACCTCAATTACAGCTGACAGTAACTATGATTATTATCATACGTTAGATGTTGATATGACACCGGCAAACTTTATGTCGACAAATACACCTGAAGATTACAGTCAGTTTTCTCAAGAATTGCGTTTAGATACTGAAATAAACGACCAATTAAACATTATGGCAGGCCTTTATTATCAAGATGCAGATTTTAATACAGGTTTTGATGTTGACTTTTATATGCCTCATGTAAGCACATTAATTGGTAGCCCATTAGAGTTTGGTTCATTCTCTCGTTCAAACTATTTAAGGCAGAATACTGAACAGCAAGCGATATTTACGCAATTTGACTACAATCCAACAGATAAATTGAGTTTAACGCTTGGTGTTCGTTATACCGATATTACTAAAACTGCAACACAAGGGTTAAGATTACTTGATATTGATGGTTCTACGTACGATGAAGCGCCATACCCTGAAGGTCACCCATTTGCTGGTTTAACGCCTGCATTGTTTAGTTATTGGGGGGTTTTAAAGTCTGTGGGTGCTCCGCATGAATTTCAAGATATGGTACGCGAAGAAGATCACTTAATGTTACAAGCAAGTGCTAGTTATCATTTCTCTGACGACTTTATGGGTTATGTAAATTACGCCGATGGTGCTAAAGCGGGTGGTTTTGATACGCTTTATGAAGGCCCAGTTACAGCGAGCCCTCTTGGCACATCACCTGGACCTTCAGCGGGTACGCCAGAAGATACTGAATTTGAAGATGAAAGTGTATCAGCGTGGGAAGTAGGCTTTAAGTCAGACTGGGAAACAGTTCGCTTGAATGTTGCAGCCTTTTATGGTGTTTACGACAACCTACAAACGTCGATTTTTAATGGTTCTATTGGATTTAACGTAGGTAATGCAGGTAAATCAATTCAAAAAGGTGTTGATGTTGAATTTATTTGGCAAGCTACTGACGACTTAAAAATTACTGCTAACGCAGAGTACTTAGACTTTTACTATGACGAATTCCAAGGTGCAGCTTGTAGTTTAACTGAGATTTATAATGGTGAAGCTGACGCTAATGGTAAATGTGATTGGTCAGGTGATAACCTAGCTTGGGTGCCTGAGTTTAAAGCCTTCGTTGCAGCTGAACATGTAACAGAAGTATTTGACAGCTATGAATTAGTTAACATGTTAAGTGTTAGCTACAAATCAAAGCATACGGTTGACTCAAGTAATGAACAAAACTTGATGCAAGACGGCTACGCATTAGTTGACTATCGTGTGACATTAACTCCAGATGATAGCAATTGGCATGCGGCATTTACGGTTAACAATTTATTTGATGAAGATTATGAAGTTTATTTAACTAAGATCCCACTAGTGGCTGGTGCATATTCTAATGGTGTTCATCAAAGTAAACGTCGTATTAACTTCGAAGTAGGTTTTAACTTCTAAATTAAACTCGAATAATTGCTCGCAAGTTAAGGCGAAAGTAAGGTGACATTGTTACCTTACTATCGCCTTTTTTTCGCTCGTCTATTTTTGGAAAGTATAAAATGTTAAAGAATTTCAAAGAAAAAGCCCCCGAACCTCAACACCTGTTGCATGTAGGTAATAACTTATATTGGCTGCGCATTAGTATGCCATTTGCACTTGATCATATAAATATTTGGCTAATAGAAGAAGCTGATGGTTGGGTGGTAATTGATACTGGCCCGAATACATCAAAAGCCAAAGAGCAGTGGCTTGCGGTAATAAATAACCAGTTAAAAGGTAAACCAATCACTCGCATTATTTGTACTCATGGTCACCCTGATCATATTGGCTTAGTGGGTTGGCTACTTGAAGAGCTAGAGCACAAGCCTAGTTTTAGTATTTCAATGCCTGATTACAAATATTATCAAATGTTATTTTCTTGTGAGCCAAGTGTACCAAGAGATCAGCTCAATGAGTTTTATACTGGATACGGTGAAGGACAAAAACAAGTAAAGGCTTATTTTAGGAATATTGATACCTTTCGCAGTATTATTTACCCTGTAGACTCACCTTGTCAGGTATTACAAGATGAGCAAATAGTTACTTTAGGTAATCATCAATGGCGAATAGTGATGGGCTATGGCCATGCGTCGGAGCATGCATGTTTTTATTGTCAGGAATTAGATATTCTTATTGCTGGTGATCAAATATTACCGAGTATCACGCCAAATATCAGTATTTGGCCTGATGCGCCTGATGCTAACCCTATGCAATTATATTTTGATTCAGCACAGCACATATCAACAGTGATTACAGATGAAACCTTGATTTTGCCAGCACATGGTTTAGCTTTTTATGGTGGTGTTAGCCGATTAAATAAAATAGTTTATGGGCATAAAGAAAAGCTTGAACAGCTTTATCTGCATTGTAAAGAACCCAAACAAGTTAATGAAACTTATCAAGTGTTATTTAACTGTGAAGTTGACTCAGGTAATGACTTATTTGCATTTGGTGAAGCATTAGCTAGTTTGCAAATATTGGTTAAAGCGGGTCGCTTAAAAGTGACTCTTAATGAGCAAGGTGTAAAGTTATTCCAACAAGCTTAGGCTAAGTTGTGTAGAATTAATAATTTATAGATTGATAAGCTTTGCTTTGTATATGGTTAGCATTACAACCATGTAGTTAATCACATTATTTGTGTATCGGGTGTTTAAGAGCACTGGGCAATAAATTTATTTTATCTTGCGTAATAGCTAAAAAGCTTCTTTAAGTTTTGTTTTAATTTATTAATTTTAAGGGATAACTTTGCTAATTCGGTTTAAAACATCAATGGTTTTAATTTGGTGTTTCTTTGTCTTTTCATTATTTGTTAGTTTTAAAAGTGAAGCTAACAAAGACTTAAGCTGTGCTTCTTGTCATCAAACTCAAACACTAGCTTGGAAAAGCTCACACCATTTTCACTCTATGGCTGAAGTATCATCGGACTCTAATTTGGGAGATTTTACTTTAGGCAAGGTTAAGCTAAACGATGAAGAAATAAAGCTACTGATTCAAGACGACAAGTATTTAATAACTATGCCTGGAGTAGATGGAAGCCCAGTAACTAAAGAGTTACTTTATACTTTTGGTTATTACCCGCTACAACAATATATGTTTAGTGATGGAGCAGGAAAGTATCAATTTATTCCTTACGCTTGGGACAGTCGCTCAAAAGCTGAAGGTGGACAAAGGTGGTTTAACCTTTATCCTGAACTTAATGCTGAAGATGAATTTCATTGGACGCAAATGGGGCAAAACTGGAATCAAAACTGCGCCGATTGCCACAGTACAAACTTTAAGAAAGGCTTTGATTTAGAAACACTTTCATATCAGTCGAGTTATGACATCATTAATGTTAGTTGTTCCGCTTGTCATCAGGGAAGTGAGCAACATTTAACGTGGGTAAAAAATCCTGATAGTAAAATAAAAAATCCTGACAGTAATAAAAATAAATTTGGCTTTAGCCAAGATATTTCAACGCAAGTACCTGCATTTACTACTAATGACTTAGGTAAGCTATTTCCAACAACGCGAGTGAAAAAAACACAGCAAGTGGAAGTATGTGCTCAGTGCCATAGCCGAAGATCACAACTGTCAGATCACACTGAATCAGTGCCATATCATCAGCAATATCAATCGTCATTAGTAAATACGCCTTTATATTACCCTGACGGGCAAATTTTTGATGAGGTGTATGTTTATGGCTCGTTCAAGCAAAGTAAAATGTATCAAAATGGTGTTACTTGTACTAATTGCCATGATCCGCATACCTTAAAGCTTAAACTTGAAGGTAACGCCACCTGTACCCAATGTCATAGTGCAGAGCAGTACGATATTAGATCACATCACCAACACCTTGCTAATTCAGCTGGTTCACAATGTGTTAATTGCCATATGCCTGAAACCACTTATATGGAAGTTGATGATCGTCGTGACCATTCGTTTAAAGTTCCGCGTCCTGATTTAAGTGTCACGCTTGGTGTGCCAAATGCTTGCCAGTCTTGTCATAGTGATATAGCCAATGACCAACATGCCAAACAGTTAACAAAGTGGTTTCCTAATTCAACATATCAGAAAGAAAAAGGCTACGCTCATGCCTTTGCTTTAGCTGATAGCGGCGACTTTACCGCTATACCTGCATTAATGGCTATTGCCAATGTCCCGACAAACCCTGAACTTATTAGGGCTTCGGCTGTTTCACGTATATTTGGTGCTAGAAATAATAGAGAACTTATTGGCTTTATTAGTAAGCAGCTTAATAGTAGCGATATTATGTTGGTACTCGCTGCGATTAGAGCATCAGGGCAATTAAGTTTAATCAATCGCTCACTAAAGCTTATCCCTTTACTTACACATCAAGAAAAGCCTGTCAGAATGGCGGCAGGGCGCCAGTTGGTGGAAAACCTGGCTGATCCGACATTTGTTGGAGAAAAACGGCAACAGTTAGAAAAAGCGGTTGCAGAATACATTGAAGGACAATTGTATCAAGCTGATAGAGCGACCGCCCACGTAAATATTGGACAAGTGTATGCTTTGAAAAGAGACTTTAAACAAGCTGAAGAAGCTTTATTAACTGCGATAAAAGTAGAAGATATTTTTATGCCTGCTTATGTTTATTTAGCTGAAGTTTATCGACAACAAGGCGATGAATTCAAAGTAGAAAAAATACTAAAACAAGGGCTAGAAGTTAATAATAAAGCCGCAGATTTATATTTTCAGTTAGCGCTTTCTAAAGTGCGCCAAAAGAATAAACAAGCAGCTTTACCATTGTTTGATAAAGCGGTAGCTAATGAGGCTAGAAATCCTAGATATTTATATACTAGGGCCGTTTTATTACAAGAAAACCAGCAACTTCAAGCAGCTAAAGCTGATTATGGTTTAGCACATCAAATAGTGCCTAACAATCCAGATTATCTTTACGGGTTAGTGAGTGTTTTAATTTCGCTTAAATCGTTTGATGAAGCGTTACATTACGCTTATCAGCTTAATCAATTAGTACCTAATAATCAGCAAGTACAGCAGTTGATTCAGTTTATTAGGTATTCAAATCGCTAAAGGTATAAATAGTTTTTAATTAGTACATAAGAATAAGCTATAACTTTCGAGCAATAGCTTTTTACCTTCTAATAAGAGTTTACTCTAGTTCAGCTTGTCGTATTCAAGAAAATATAGGTATTGTCATACCGCACTTGTTGCCGTATCTCCTGAACGTAATGATGCTTTTAACGTACTTTTCGGGAGATTCCCGATAAAAACATTCGGGAATGACAGTTAGCTGAATTGAACAGTTTGTCTTTAGTTTTTATTAAATATTACGCGAAAACAATAAAGTGGTGGACGATACTGAGCTTGAACAAGTGACTTGGTGCGGGTTGTAAAGAGTAGAAGGTGCTCGCACCGCTTTTAACTGCGTACAGCAAATAACTATGGATAAAATAGATAAAAATAAAAGTAAGTGGTGGACGATACTGGGCTTGAACCAGTGACCCCCGCCTTGTAAGGGCGGTGCTCTCCCAACTGAGCTAATCGTCCAATCATTTTCAGAGACATTTTGCTAAAAGCAGAAGTGGTGGACGATACTGGGCTTTATCCAGTGACTTGGTGCGGGCTTGTAAAGAGCAGAAGGTGTTTTCCCTTATTTTCTTTAGCTGCGCAAGTATTTTGTCTACCTAACACTTAAAACAAAGTGGTGGACGATACTGGGGTTCTAGGGATTTTCCCCTCTAAAGTAACATAAATCGCCATACTCACCATATTTAAAGGCATACAAAGGTGGGTTACTTCTCCAAAGTATGGCAAATTATGAGGTTAACAACCCCTTAAACTTAATTTAATTCCTATGGCTATAAAAAACGAACTATCAATTCTTACCAAAGCTGAGCAGCTTGATCTATATTCTCCGCCGCTATTATCACTTGAACAACAACGATTGTATTTTACGCCAAACGAGATCGAGTTAACAGAGTTGAAAAGTATTCGCCTAAGGAACCACCGATGCTATTTCATTGCGTTATTAGGGTATTTTAAGTCTAAGCCTGTGATTCTTTCACCTAGCTTTAACCTCATCTTTGACGATATGCAGTTTATTTCAACGCAAGTTCAAGGAGGCAAAGGGATCAGGCCTTTCAGCATTAATAAGATGCAGCGTGACCGTATATATCAAAGAATACTGAGGTTATTAAACTATCAGAAATGGGACGAAAGTCTGCACTTTGCGCCGCTGTACGAACATCTTGTTATGGTCGGCAAAGCTTGGCTTGAGCCTCGTTATCTATTCGATGCAGCCGCTGAATATCTAGCAACGCATAGAATTGCCATCCCTAAATATACTGTCTTACAAAAGCTTATCAGTCGTGTTATCCAACAGGTCAAGAAGGCGTTAAATAATAAGCTTCGTATTCATGTTTCATCTGAACTACACGGATTTCTAAATACTATTATCGATGACAAAGATGGGCTCTCCTTAAGCCAGCTTCGAGCCGGTGCAAAAAGCGTTATGGTGACAGAGCTAAAAAAAGAACTGACGGTGTATCATCAGTTACAGCCTTATACAAGACAGATTGATAATGCTGTTAAGGGCTTAGCCTTATCGTCTAAAAACCAACAACACTTCGGTGAAATGGTGGATTATTATGGCAGTAAACTAAAACGCTTTAAGCGTCCACAGCAACACCTATGGTTGCTGTGTTTTCTGACTCAACGCATACGGCAAAGCCTAGAGCGATTGGCTGATGGGTTTATTCATCATATCCGTAAACAACAAGAAGCTGCGCATGCGTTTGCCCAACAGGCAGTGTTTGACTCATGGAGGTCAGCTGCAGACAATGTCACCAAAGCCGCAGAATTACTGCATCTGTTTGTTGATGACAGTATCGACGATAATCAACCATTTGCAACGGTTAGGCAACAAGCATTAAGTGTAATGAATAACCAAGATATAGAAACGCTATGCCTGTACTTAAAAAAGCAAAAACGCACGGTAGAAGAATATCAATGGCAATATTATGATGATCAAAACGGGTTAATTGAGCAGTTATTAAGGCCCGTGTTTCTATGTCTTGAATGCCAAGCAGGTAAAGGCTCAGAAGCATTAGTGACCCAGCTCAAAACCACAAAAACAGAACTATTAGCAGGTAATACATTGCAAACAATGGATAGTACACTTATCCAACAAAAACATCGTCCATGGTTAATTAACAAGGATGTTGTTCATCCACAGCGATACGAATGGTTGCTTTACCGTCAACTGGCTTCTCGGCTTAATGGTCGAATTTACTTATCAAACGTCACTAAATATCGTGCGCTAGAAGACGACTTAATTGCATCGTCAATACAGCCTGATCTATTGGCATCATCAACATTGGAAAAGCTAAAGCAGCCGATTCAGAAGCTACTGCAAGTAAAACAAATACGCTTAACAACATCCCTAGAAGATGTTGCTCGTCACATTGATAATGGTGATAACCGCAATGTGATCATGAAGAGCCGAAGTGGCACACGATGGCGACTGCCAGTTAAAGGCTCCCAATCACTTGTCAACAACCCTTTCTTTAAACAAATGATCCCCGTCAGTATTGCTGATGTGTTGCGTTATGTTGAACAAGAAACCAACTTTATGCAATGCTTCGCACACGTGCTGCCAATACAAAAACAAGTAGGCGCCAATCAGGATGATTTATTGGCTATTCTAATTGCGAATGCGACACATCGCGGCGTATATGGGATGGCACAAATATCTGATCGCAGTTATGAGCATCTAAGCACTATACAAGCTAATTATATTAGGCCTGAAACCTTGCAAGAGGCTAGTGATATCATCAATAACGCAGTAGCGGCACTCCCTATTTTCCGCCACTATCACATCCAAGAAGACGTCCTGCACGCCAGTACCGATGGGCAAAAATTTGAAACTCACCTTGAGACTTTTAAAACTCGCTACTCCTCGAAATACTTCGGCACCAACAAAGGTATTACGGCCATGACGTTAGTTGCCAATCATAGTGCGTTAAATGCCCGTATCATAGGATCTAATGAGCATGAGTCCCATTATATTTACGACTTACTACAATCTAATACTAGTGATCTTAAGCCAGATGTCCTCTCAACCGACACCCATGTACTGTATATATAACTGCAATATTCTACATCTGTCTCTTATACACATCTCCGAGCCCACGAGACA